>RRZU012932006.1_pt1 | contig 20373 bp, 18 predicted proteins | sample 2165561 | NCBI WGS metagenome assembly RRZU01 (sample SAMN10456909, study PRJNA506462) | wastewater metagenome | isolation source: wastewater sludge | place: USA: Moscow, Idaho | reverse complement strand
TTCTGGTGGTGATCCCTATGAAATCCCGAATTTAACTTACGAAGAATTCTTAGATTTTCATAAAAAGTATTATCATCCTTCTAATTCCTATATCTTTTTGTATGGAAAAATGGATCTAGAAGAACAGCTAGCTCATATCGAAGAATACCTAAACCAGTTTCCGGCTGAAAGAATCGATTCGGAAATTCCCCTTCAAAAGCCTTTTGAAAAAAGGAAAATTATCGATGCCACTTATCCTCTTTCCCCTGGTGAGTCAGAAGATAATAAAGATTATCTAATCTACGGCGCTATTACAAATGACAAAAAGAATCGGAAAGAAAGTCTTACAAATTCCATCATAAGGGGGGTTCTATTTTCGGAAGAATCTTCTCCTGTTAAAAACGCATTGTTAAAAGCAGGCTTAGGAGAAGACAGTATGGCGTTGAGTACTGACGGTCTTCAGCAAGGCATGGGCATATGCGCAATCAATACTTCAAAAAAGCGGCGAGACGAATTCTTTGAAATTGTAGAAAACTCTATTCGAGAAACGGTAGAAAAAGGATTTTCCAAAGAAGAACTCTTAGCAAGTCTTAACAAGATAGAATTCCAACTTAGAGAATGCAATAATTATGCTACAAAAGGCGTTATTTACATGATACAGTCTTTAGAAAGCTGGCTTTACGATGAAGACCCCAGCTCGCAATTTAAATTTAATGCCCTATTAGAAGAACTGAGAAAATCTATCGACACAGACTATTACGAAAACTTTGTCCAAGAAAGGATTCTCTCAAACCCGCATAAGGTTCTCATCTCTCTGGAAGCAAAAGAAGGGCTTAACACAAAACGAGATCAGGAAGTCCACAATAATCTGCAAGAGTATAAAGCTTCTTTAACAGAGGAAGAAATCCTTGATATTATCGAAGAAAACAAAGTACTGGAAGATATGCAGAACAAGGAAGACACTGCCGAAGAAAAAAAGACCATTCCAACACTTTCCTTATCGGATATTAAAGGAAAAACCTTAGATATCCCTACAGAAGAGATTCAAGAAGATAAAACGACGATTTTGATCCATAATCTTTTCACCCAAAAAATCGACTACTTTAATCTAGCCTTCTCTCTCGATTTTATAGAGGAAAAAGAGATTGAAGCATTGTCTCTTTTAAGCGACGTGATCGGTCTTATGGATACGAAAAACTACAACTACCAAAGACTCGGCACAGAAGAATATCTTTACACAGGAGGGATAAACTCTTCTCTAAACAGCTATTTTCTAGAAAAAGAAAAATCCTATACAAAGAAATTTTTAATCCACGGAAAATCCAAACCGGAATTTCTGGATAAAATGTTTGATCTCATACAAGAAACAACTCGCTTTACAAAATTCGAAGATAAAAAACGCCTGAAAGAAATCCTTCAAATGGTTCGATTAAAATTAGAAAGCGATTTTGTAGAAAGCGGCCATCAGTACGCGTTAATGCGAAACAGAAGCTACTATTCTCAGCAAGGGGTCTTTGATGAAAGAATCGGCGGTCTTCACTACTACGATTATATCGTCGACATCGAAGAACATTTTGAAGAAAAGGCAGATGCATTGCTAAACCAGCTTCATGATTTAGCTCAAAAGATCTTTAACAAAAATAAGCGGATCGTAAATATCACAACGGATGATAAAGAGAAGGCTCTTTTTGCAGTAGAAAGATACCTTGAAATGCTTCCCGATACAGAATATCCTGCTGTAGACCTGTACTTTGCTTTAGATCCTAAAAACGAAGGGATCACCACATCAGCGAATATCAATTATGTTATCCAGACAGGACCGTTAGAATTTACTTCCGGCTATAAAGGCTCCTATGAGGTCCTTTCCAATATAATATCAAACACCTACCTTTACTCCTTTATACGGGCACAAGGAGGAGCTTACGGCACTGGAATGGGTGTCTCTAAAAACGGACGTTTTGCTTTATATTCCTATAGAGATCCGAATATTTCAGAAACACTTGCTATCTATAATAATCTTCCAGATATCATCCAGGGACTAGACCTTCCTAAGGAAGAACTCGAAACATTTATTATCGGAAGCTTAAACAAGTTCGACCCGCCGATGACAAATGCTGCCAAGGGCAAAATAGGACTTCTTCTCTATATCACTGGCCAAACACCGGAAGACAATCGAGAAGCTATGGAAGAAGCTATCAAATCAGAGGTAGAAGATTTCAAAGAAATCATTCCCATGCTAAAAGAATCCTTAAGCAAGCGCTATATCACAGTAATCGGAAATACAGATGCTATCCATAAAGAAAGGGGACTTTTCGATACCATCCGAAGTCTAAAAAAATAAATATCTTCTTTTTAGAAATGAGCACAAAAAACTTCCCGCCTCTTATGCTTCGGGAAGTTTTTTGTGCTACTATAGATGTAGAATATTGCCTTAAAAAACAGTTAAAGGAGGAAACAATGTCCGATAAATATAAAGGCGAATACAAAAACTCTACTAAATACGAACAACAAAAAAAATACAACAGCTCCAATTATATGGACTGGAACAATATGATTCAAAAAACTATCACCCGCTCTGTCGATGCTTTGCAAAAAACTGTGACGTCAGCATTATCCAAAAGACCTCCCGAGAAATTAGCAATCAACAAAGACCCTAAAATTTGTGTACAGAGACCTAAAAACCAGTTCTTTTATATCCTGCAGCAGTCTCTAGGAATTGTCGCCATGTTTTTAGGCATTCTTTTTATGCTGAATTTCTTTATTTTAAACAACCCTGCAATCCTTCTCCTTTTGGGAATTGCCAGCAGTGCATTCGGCATCTTTTCCTTTATGAAAGGCAGACACGGCCTTGTTTTAAACAATCGATATCTAAAATATCTCCGGGAGATCCAAAACAATTCCGTTGTCATGATAGAAGACCTGGCCCTTTTCGCTCGGCTTCCCATTCAAAGAACCATAAAGGATATTCAGGAATTAATCGATAAGGATTATTTTCTACAAGCCCATTATATCGAAAAAGAACAGATACTCATTCTCGATCGCGATACCTACCAGCTTTACAAAGAAAATAGAGAACGCAGACTAGCAGAAGACGCTTCCTTTCGGGTAAATAATATTCGAATTGGCAATCCAAAACAAAAAGAAGAATACCTTAATCTTTTAGAAAGAGGCAGAGGCTGCCTAGAAACTATAGACTTTTTAGAAGAAAAAATCGAAAACAAAGAACTCCTAGAAAAGGTCGAAGAAACAAAAACCTTAACTGCAAGCATTCTAAAACGTATTAGCGAAAAGCCAGCATTGCTGTCTGTATCTAAAAAATTCGTAGATTATTATCTGCCGACTACAGTAAAGCTTCTAGAAAGCTATATCGACCTTCAAAACAATCCCCATGTTTCATCAGAACTGGAAGATGCAAAAAGAGAAATCAACCTCAGTTTCGATTCCATAAATACAGCTTATCATCAGATCTTAACAAAGCTTTATGAAGACAAAAGGCTGGATATTATGACCGAAACTTCGGTATTGGATTCTGTTCTTAAGATGGACGGTTTTTCGGAAAAACCTTAAAAAAAGAATTAAACGTAATAGAGTGAATAAAACGAAAAGCAGGGAGCCATGCTCCCTGCTTTCTTGTCTCAAGAAAAAATGAATTTTCTTCTCTTTTTACCTCCATATCTTTACTCTTTCAAGCTCCATTCTCCTTGTCTATCTTTTCTAATGTCTAAAATGTCTTGATCCTGTTAGGACCATCCCTATTCCTTCTTCATTGCAGGCTTTGATCGAATCCCCGTCTTTGATCGATCCTCCCGGTTGAATGATGGAGGCTACACCATTTTTTGCTGCTGTTTTTACACAGTCCGCAAAGGGGAAAAAGGCATCGCTGGCTAAGGCGGATCCTCTAAAATCTGTATCTGGATGGTTGTTGAAAATAGATTCTAGAGCCCATATTCTTGAGGTTTGCCCTCCGCCTATCCCTAGAGTTACGCCATCTTTCACAATTACAATCGCGTTAGACCGCACATATTTGCAGACCTTCATCGCAAACTGAAGGTCTAAGCTTTCTTCAATATCAGGGCTTTTTTCTGTAACAACATCCCATTTGTCGTCTTCTTCCAAGTCCGCTTGCTGTACTAATACTTCCCCGTTTAAATATTTGATATCCATATTTACAGGCATCTTATCAAAATCAATCTTTAAAATTCTTGTATTTTTCTTTTTTGCAAACTCTTTTAAGGCTTCTTTTGAAAAATCCTTGGACGCAATAACTTCTAGAAAAATTTCATTCATCTTTTTAGCAGTTTTTTCGTTGATTGTACCGTTTATAGCGACAATCCCTCCAAAAATAGATACTTCATCCGCCTTAAAACATTTTTCATAGGCATCATATACAGAATCTCCTTTTGCTACACCGCAGGGAGTTGCATGTTTTAATCCTACAGCATAGATTCCCCCTTGCTTGTGAAGTTCTCCACATAAAGCAGCAGCTGTATTTAAATCGTTTAGATTATTGAAGCTCAATTCTTTTCCTTGAAGGATTTCGTATTCTGAAAGATAAGAATCTACATAAGGATCTTTATAATGGGCTGCTTCTTGTTTTGGATTCTCGCCATAACGGAGTCTGCCTTCTTCTTTCATACCTACAGCAAAATATTTCGATTTTTTTCCTGTTTCGTCTTGGAAATATCTTGATATGATTGCGTCATAATAAGCAGTATTGCTGAAAGCCTTCATCGCTAATTTCATACGGTATTCTTCTTCCACTTTTCCCGACTTTAATTTCGAAAGAATTTCTCCATAATCATCTGGATCCGTTACGATGAGAACATCTTTATAGTTTTTAGCAGAGGAACGAATAAGTGTGGGCCCTCCAATATCGATATTTTCGATCATTTCTTCTCTCGGGGCCTTTTCTTTCAGCACCCCTTCGAAATCATAAAGATTAACACAAACAAGGTCGATTGCTTCGATACCGTGTTCCTTTACCATTTCTGCATGGGATTCCTCTTCTCTTTTATAAAGAATCCCCCCATGAACCTTCGGATGAAGGGTCTTTACCCTCCCCTCCAGCATCTCAGGAAATCCGGTATATTCCTCGATCCCTTTTGCAGAAACACCTGCTTCTTTTATTTTAATCAGCGTTCCTCCCGTCGAAAGAATTTCAAAACCCAGTTCCTCCAAACCTTTTGCAAAATCCTCTATTCCTGTTTTGTCTGTTACACTTAAAAGCGCTTTCTTCATTTCATCCTCCTATTGCAAAGCCTTTCTAAAACCGGCTTTTTTCGCTTCCTCTTCAGAGACAAACCACATTTCTCCTTTTCCTTCGTCAATCTTTGTTTTATTATAATCTCTTTGACCCGGGATGTGATATATCTTTTCACCTTTTCTGTTGATATTCCCTTTAATAAGACCAGACCGACTCTCTTTTATTTCTTTCTCTGTTTTTCCTGTTTTAAAGTCATCTTTCCAGAATCCTTTTCCCGATTCCCGAGCGGCTCGTTCTATTTCCCGAAAACGGTCTGCGTATTTAATATTCGGCGGATATGTGGCCGTTTGGGCCATCCCCTCTTCTAACAGTATTTCGTTTATCATTTTTCCGTCTACATATAGATATGCTAAAATTCGCCCATAACGGTCTCTTTCTTGAACATCGTACTCAATCTGGGCCAATTTACCTTCTAAAAGTTCTTTCGCAAAATCCGAAGCAATCCTTCCTTCCTCAACATTCCGCTCCTTTTGCGGTGCTACAGACTCCGGCGTATCTACGCCGATCAAACGAACCTTTTCTTTCCCATCTATAAAAATCTCATAGGTATCTCCATCAACTACACGGAGGATCTCTCCTTCTTTTCTTTCTTCTAAAACGACAACCTCCGGCACAGATCTTTCCGGTACCTCCTGAACCCTACCTCCTCCGAATACTAATGCGATACTTAATAAGATATATTCTATTATTTTCAAAAATTATCCTTTCTTCCTACAAAATCAAACTCAGCCCAATTCCCAATACAGCCCCTAAAAAAATCAGTTTGACTAAATCTACCTTCTTGATATAAAGAATCAATCCTATGACAAAGCAGATAAAGGCTATACTGTTAAGCTGGCTGAAGGCTATAATGCCCTCTGTAAACAAGGATTCCCTCGTCATAGATAGAGCAGCTATAAAAATCAGCCCTACAATCCCCGGCTTGATCCCTTTGAGAATCTTATCCATAAAATAAAACTTCCGGTCACTGAAATAATAATGGCCTAAAATCATCATCAAAATAAACTGAGGCGTTACAGCTCCTGCCGTTGCAATCACAGCTCCCGGCAGTCCCGCAAGCTTCGTTCCTACAAAGGTAGCTGAGTTTATCGAGATAGGACCTGGGGTCATCTGAGAAATCGAAATAATATCTGTCATCTCCTGAAGAGTCAGCCAGCCATACTGTTCTACTACAACCTTTTGTATCATTGGTAAAATCGCATATCCTCCTCCGAAGGCAAAAGTTCCTACTTGTAAAAATGCGATATATAAATAGAGTAAAGGGTTCATTTAAGCGCCTCCTTTTTTGATTACTGAAAAAAACGTCAGTCCGGAAAGCCCTAAAAACAGTATAATTAAAGCTGTATGTATGCCTAGAAAGTAAGAAGCAATAAAGGATGATATCATCATAATAATCGAAAAAACCGGGGTAGTCTTCAAAGCGCTTCGACCTAGATTAAAAGTCGTTACCAAAAGCACTGCGCTGATAATACCGCTCATGCCTAAAAGAGCAGACTTCACCCAGAAGTTTTCACTGAAACTTTGATAAAAGTAAGAAACAGCTGTTATGATAATCAAGCAGGGCAAAACCGACGCGATCAAAGAGACAACCGCTCCCGGCACCCCTTTCAATTTATAGCCTGTTAATAAAGATGTGCTAATCGCCATGGCCCCTGGTCCTGTCTGGGCTAAGGCAATAATATTGAGCATCGTATCGTCATCAATTAAAGAACGTTTCATCGCAAACTCTTCCCGAACTACAGGTACAATTGTATACCCTCCTCCAAAAGTGACTGTATTGATCTTGAAAAAAAGCACAAATAATTGTGCATAGCTTATTTCCTCAGACATAAGAGACCTCCTTCTTCTAATACTTTCCATTATATCAAAGAACGGCACAGGATAAAATTTCCCTTCGAATATCAAGAAATAGGAGAAATGTGTGAAAATATTTCTTTAGCAGATTCCAATATATAGATATCCCTTATGAAATTACGCAAAAGAAAAACGGCTAATGCCGTTCATTCCCCCTATTATATTTTTCTATCAACTTGAGAAATACAGGTACAAATAGAATATACAAAACCCCATTCCCAATTCCGTGAAGAAGATCGAAGGTAAGTCCTGCTGCATAGTAAGGCAGAAAACGGTCCATCCCCATAAAAGATAGTGCTTGAAGTAAAGAAATAATAAATCCATAGAGAAGCCCTGCTAACACACTAAAGCCGACCTGAAAAATAAACTTCTTTCTTAAAATCCTGCGTAGTATCCAGGTTATTAGAACGACAACTCCGTAGGTAATGATTTGAAACACAGTCCAAATCCCCATCCCCATATAAAGATTTGTAATCAGTATTGTCACCATAGCAACAGAGAATCCTTCCCACAACCCAAGATACAAAGTCAAAACTAATATAATATCTGTAACCGGCTGTACATTTGGAATGGAGATAAAAAGCGTCCTTCCCACAATCGCTGCTGCAGCAGTGAGGGCTAGAAAGGTCAGCTTTCGGACAGGGTAGCTACTCTCCTTCATATACGCTTAATGTAAATACAATACGGTCTCCAGGTTTGAGCTCATAATCGTAAGCACCTACATCAACTCTCTCGTTGTTTACAGTATATGTCCACCATTTATTTTCTTCTGGAACTTGAGAAATTCCATCAATTGCTGTTATAAAACCGGAATCATCCTTTGTAACCTCCATGTTTTTTTCCATTATAGGTCCTAATTTATCTCCAGTTTCGAAATTTAATTCTTTACGAGATACCTCTTCCTCCCCATTCATAAGGATAAATTCCATTCTGCCTTCTTGACCATCTGGAACAGCAGTTTCTTCTTTTGTTGTCTCTTTTTCAACAGTAGCTTGGTTTGTTTGGCAGGCAGCTAATGTAAAGACACATAAGAGAGCCAACCCTAACTTTTTTAATAATTTAAAATTCATAATCCTTCTCCTCTAGCAAAATATTTTCCTCTTATCTTTTATGTAAAAGACAAAAGCATCGTAATCTCGATGCTCCCATAGCAGGCTAATTTTCGATATCCTTTCGATAAGGAAGAGCACTGTATCCCCCTTTGTTCCTAAGGGTAATCGCTGCTGCCTTTGTCGCATATTTTATAGCTTCCACCGGTGTCTTTCCATTCATTATTTCCATAACAAATGTACCGACAAAACTATCGCCGACACAGTTTCCATCTCTTCTATTGACGGATTCTGCCGGTATCTTTATCAATTCTTCTCCGTTGTAATACACAGAGCCTTGAGAGCCTAATGTCACAATAATATTATGGCAGCCAAGTTCGTCTATTTTTTTGCAGGCTTCCTCTATTTTATGGGTTTTTAATTCATTGTGAATTGTAAAAAACAATTCAATCTCATTTGGAATCAAATAATCAATATACTTCATATATCTCGAATCAAAATCTTGGCTTGCTGGAGCAGGATTTACAAAAGTCGTAATATTCTGTTCCTTGCAATGCTTCAGTACCGGTAAAATAACCTCAAAGGGAATCTCAAACTGCATCAAAACAGCATCCACATCTTTTAAAAGCTCGTAAATTCTAGGAAGATCTTCCGTGGAAACAGCCCGGGTAGCCCCTGGATAAATTACACTGTTTGTCTCGCCATTATCATCATGATAGATGATCTTCTCTCCGGTTCTGCCACCTTTTTTTATCGCAACACCTGTAGTATCAATTCCGTATCGTTTTAGTGAATTCAGGCAGATTTCACCACCTTCATCGTCACCAACAGTTCCAATCATTTTGATATCACCGTCGAGTTTTGCCATCGTAACAGCCTGATTTTGTCCTCTGCCTCCTTCTCTTGAAAGCATAGACTTGGCCGTTAAAACTTCGCTTGCCAGTGGAATTCTAGGAATATTATAAGTATATTCCATAAAAACACTCCCAATTACTGCTATTGTCATATTCATCTTCCTTTCCATAAAGTTTCTCTCGGTTACGTTGAACGAAGGAAAAGAAATCTCCTGACCCATTTCCTAAAGTTTTACTTTACACTTTCCCAATCTTTCAAGAATTTTTCGATTCCACTGTCTGTTAATGGATGTTTTACCATTTGTTCATAAACCTTATAAGGAATAGTACTAATATCTGCTCCAGCCTTAGCGATATTCAACACGTGAAGAGGATGGCGGACAGAAGCAGCTATAATCTCTGTATGAATGTCGTAATTTTTAAAAATCTTTACGATGTCCTCTATCAAACTAATTCCATCTGTACTGATGTCATCAAGCCTTCCTAAAAAAGGACTTACATAAGAAGCTCCTGCCTTTGCAGCCATCAAAGCTTGAGTTGCTGAAAAAACAAGAGTCACATTCGTATGAACACCATCTTTAGAAAGCTGAGAACAAGCCTTTAATCCTTCTTTTGTCATGGGAAGTTTGATCACGATGTTATCATGGATTTTCGTTAATTCCTTCGCTTCCTCAAGCATCCCTTCTGCATCTTCGCTTACAACTTCTGCTGATATAGGGCCATTTACGATTTCAGTGATTTCTTGAACCACTTCATGAAAATCTCTTCCTTCTTTTACAATAAGAGAAGGATTTGTTGTCACTCCGTCTAAAATTCCCCAAGAAGCTACTTCTTTAATTTCGTCAACGTTTGCTGTATCTATAAAAAACTTCATCTATATCTCCTTTTGTTTTATATTTTCTATCCAATAATTTCATTATATCAGGAATAGAAACAGGGTCAAAATATAGTAAAAGATAGTAATAATATTTTTGCTATTCTACTTAAAAAAATTGCTGGGCCAAATATTTTTACCCTATTAAAAAAATAAATCACCGTATATTTCAACGATGATTTATAAAAAACAACTATAATATTACAGATAAAATAAGGAGTTCTACAAATCCAACAGCCCAAGCAATCGTAGTTGTAATGGACCAGACTCGAATTTGTTCTTTTACATTTTTAATTCCTAATGTATTATTTACAACCCAGAAATAACTGTCGTTGAAATAAGAGAAGAATAAAGAACCTATACAGCAAGCGAAAGCACCTAATATAGGATTTTCACCACTGGCAACAATAATCGGAGCTGTAATGGAAGCTGCTGTCATCATAGCCACCGTACCGGATCCTTGAATAAATCTCATGGCTGTAGAAATAATAAATGGAAGTACAATGATTGGAATCGGCGTTTGTGCGATCATCTCTGAAATATAAACACCTAAACCGCTATCTTTAATAACTTGTCCGAAAGCGCCTCCGCCTCCAGTAACTAGAAGAATAATTCCCGCCGACTTCATTCCTTTTTCCATTTCGGCAAGGATTTCCTCTTTTGTAAGTCTTCTTCCTAGTGTGAAAATTGCTAATATCAAACCCAAACCTACTGCAACGATAGGGTCTCCTAAAAATTGAAGTACAGCCCATACCCCGCCTTCTAATGCCACAGCCTTGGTCACCGTGTTTAACAAAATTAAAATAATCGGAAGAAGCAAAGGACCGAAAGATTCTAATGTTGATGGAATATTGGTCATATCCATATTGTGAACTTCGTCATAGTTCGGCTCTTCATAAGGAGGTCTTATATAACCTGTATTATCCTCATTCGGAATTTGATATATTTTCTTTCCTGCTTTTCTTGCATAAATCATTGCTGCTATCGTCATTGGAACGGATAATATAAAAGCATACAATATAAACTTGCCAACATCTACCCCATAGATACCTGCTACCCCTAAAGGTCCCGGAGTAGGGGGAATCATTGTATGTGTAATTACAAGCCCCGCCGCCAATGCAATCCCTAAAGAGATTACCGACTTTTTCGTTACTTTTGAAATGGCCTTGGCAATTGGAGAAAGGATAATGAAGCCGGAGTCGCAAAAAATCGGAATCGATACGAAAAATCCTGTCAATGCCAAGGCTTCTTCCTCTCTGCCTTTTCCAAACAATTTCAAGAAGGTCTGAGCCATTCTCTGAGCAGCACCAGTTGCTTCAAAGATTTGACCCATCATTACTCCGAACCCGATAATAATACCAATGCTTCCCAAGGTTCCGCCAAATCCTGTCTTAATGGCATTTATTATCCCTAAAGTCGTCCCCTCGGCTAAAAGGGTATCTTGCATGGGCATCCCACCGATAACTCCAGCTGTTACCGCTGCAATAATCAGCGCTAAAAATGCATGCACTTTTGTTTTTAAAACTAAAAATATCAACAATACGATCGCTGCCAAAAGCCCGATCAGCATTTGAGTTCCATTCAAACCACCTATCATATTTTTACCACCTTTCCCTTAGCTATTGAAATTAGGCGCATATTTTGCAGCTAACTTTACCGCTTCTATCATGCTCACTGCAGAAGCTGTGTTTTTACCTGCATGACTGTAGGCAGTACCATGGTCTACGCTTGTTCTTAAGAAAGGCATGGAATTTGTGATTGAGATTGTCTTCTCGAAATTATATGTTTTTGTAGCGATATGGCCTTGATCATGATACAAACTTAATACAGAAGCATATTTCCCCTTTAATGCCAGATGAAATACAGAATCTGCCCCAATCGGCCCTACAACATCATAGCCTTCTTTTTGAGCTTGCTCGATAGCCGGGGTAATTTCATTCACCTCTTCCCAGCCGAAAAGACCATGTTCTCCAGAATGAGGGTTTAAACCTGCTACTGCCATCGTTCCTTTTACTCCCAATCTTTCCATAGCTTCTGTACAACGCTTGATATACTCTAAAACACGGTCGTAAGTTATGACATCTATAGCCTCTTTTAAACTCAAGTGACGGGACAGGAAGAACACTCTCAAGTCTTCTACTTCAAACATGGTTAAAGGATCATGAACCCCTGATATCTCCTCCAGCATCTCTGTATGTCCGATAAAAGGAACCTCTGCCGCTCTTAAAGACTCTTTGTTGATTGGCGTTGTGGCAATTGCATCCACTTCTTTTTCCATCGCAAGCTCTCCTACTTTTTTTATATAAAGATAAGAAGCCTTCCCGCAAAGACCATCTACTTTCCCAAATTCAAAAGAATCTGTAACAACACCTAAGTCCATCATGTCGATTGTTCCGTACTCGAATTTAGAATCCGATACCCTTTCTACAACATTGATTTTAAGATCCAAGCCTGTAATTTCTATCGCCTTTTCAACAACATAAAGGTCTCCTACAAGGAACATATTGCAGATATCATAAAGAGTTTTTTCTGCAAAGGTGTGCATTGTGATTTCCGGTCCGATACCTGCCGGATCTCCTAGTGGTATTCCAATAATTGGTTTGTTCATAATATCCTCCTAATTAAATTTCAATTTCTCTATACAATCTTTCATTGTATGTTTATCTCCAACCATGCCGCCTTTACTGATTATGTGCAGACCTGGTTTTAAACCGCCAATCAATTTTCCATAAGCTGCCAATGGTACGACTTCTTCTAAAATTTCTATTCCTGTTGACCCGAGTTCATCCGCCATGGCTACAGTAATATCCCCGCCGCTAAGATAAACACCGGCGAAACTTAAATCTTCCATTAAAATATTTTTTGCTATCCTTCCTAGGCCGTAAGAAAGCATTAGGGAAAGATCGTCAATATTCATACCCGACTCTTCTGCTATCGCAGCTAGATTGAGCCTCTCTTTCGGATTATGAAAAGGAGTTGTGGTAACTAATAAATTATCTTCCTTCTTTAAAAGCTCTAAAGCTTCTGTAGATGCTCGTTGGATTTCCTCTTTGTAAAGATCATGCCTTACTAATTTATTAGGATCGACTTCTAAAATATTAACCGGATATTCTATAATCGTCTCTCGAATCTGCTCTATCGTAATCTCCGTCACCGAACCTACTACCATAAGAATCTTATCGAGTGTATCGGATTTGTCCTGCATCTGCCTTGCAACTTCCATCGTAAAAGGACCAGGATCTATTGAGAAAAACGGTTCTTCCGTTAAAAGAGCTGCTTCTGCTATTTGTTTCAAATGATGGTCTGTTACTCCATCAAAAAGAAAAAGTCTCGCCCCTTCTTTTTTCCCCTTTTTAATAAGCGCTGAAATATTTTCAGGCCCCTTTTCTATTTCTTCCAAATGAATAGATTGAATCTTTCCTTCAAAGTCTTTTTCAAAAAGCTCTTCTACCGAAGAACTCGTTACAGGTACCTTTGTATCACGGCCAGCATCCGTATTTAATAATAGGGATCCGTTTACAAGCATCACTCCATTGACTACAATTCTTCCTGTTGCAGGATAAAAAGGTGCTGCTATCCCAATGTATTCTTCTCCTAATTGATCAAAAACAGCATTTAATTCCATCCCTAAGTTACCTCTTAAGGTAGAATCTACTCTTTTGCTATAAAGACAAATATCATCAGACATGAATTTATCCATAGCTTTTTCTACAGCTTCATAAGCATCCTTCTTAAGCATTGCTCTAGAATCGGTAGTGTAAGCTAAAACATCGATCTCCTTCGGCAGTTCTTGATCAAGGGTCAAGATACTCGCTGCCTGAAGACCAATCTTTTTCATCAAGGAACAGTTTGCATTCGCACCTGTTAAATCATCTGCTATCATAACAATCTTCGTCATAGCATCCCCCTATACCTTCCAATATTGTGTATTACTCCGCTCCAACCTCTCTCGTACTTCTTTAGAAAAAGATAGGTCTGTAATAATGCAGTCCATATCCGTTACGGAATAAACATAATTCAGATTAATCTGTTTTCCCTTCGATTGGTCTGTCAAAAGAACTGCTTTTTCTGAATTTTCTGCAAACAGTCGTTTTAAAAACACTTTTTCTTCGCTGGGAGAATAGATTTTTAAATTATCCCCTATAGAAGATGCACCCACAAAGGAGATTTCTGCATGGAGCTCTTCCATACATAATTTAGCTAAATTCCCTTGAGTACTCTGGGTTGCTTTCTGTATCCATCCGCCTAATACAATCAATGAAACACCCTCTACATTTTTAAGAAGCTCTACTATTTCCATATCGTTTGTAATAATATTTAAACCCATATAACTCTGATTTGCTATTAATAGAGCTAACTGATATGTTGTGGTTCCTGCATCTAACAAAATCGTCATCCCATCCTTGATCAAAGTTAAAGCTTTCTTTGCAATTCTAAGCTTTACGAACTGGTTTCGAATTTGTTTCGTTTCGATATCTTCTTCTGAGGAAATAGTTTTCTTAATGTAAGCGCCTCCTCTTACACGAAAAAGAATTCCCTTCTCTTCTAATTCTTTTAAATCCCTGCGAATCGTCATTTCACTGACCTTCAGGCTTTCCGAGAGCTTCTTTACACTTAGATATTCCTCTTCCATTAATAACTGATGGATTCTGTTCAATCTTTCTTTTTTAAACATGTCCCGCACCTAGCTTTCTAAAAAAATTATATTCATATTTATGGTTACTGTCAAACACATTCTTTGTAAATATGATAAAATAGCGTTTCTATTTGTATACTTATAACTAAATCTGAAATTTAATACCCTTTGCTATCTTTTCTTTTTTCTATTTGTTTCTATTTGTTTGTTTTTGTTCATAGGATCTTGGAAAAAATTTTCATCAAACAAAAAAAACGTTTGTATGATATTTTTTATCATATTAATAACAAATTAACAAGTTACTATTTGAATAAACATAATTGTTAATTTATTTTAACATATTTTTAAAAATAACTTTCACTTTTTGTTCTTTTCTATTATTTTCAGCCATTCGGGTATATAAAAAAAGAAATCTTTTTATCATAATGAAAGCAAAAGGAGACTACAATGAAAAACAATAAAATTTATATAAATGGCGAATGGATCTCATCTACTGGTACAGAAGTTTCTTGGGTTATTAATCCTGCTACCGAAGAAAAAATCGGCGAGGTTGCCGTCGGAACAAAGGAGGACATCGATAAGGCTGTTGAAGCAGCAAAAAAAGCCTTCCTAAACTGGAGCCGTACTCCAATGGAAGAGCGGATAGAGTATATGGAAAAAATCTATAAAGGTATCGAAAAAAATCAACAGCGCATTGCCGACCAAATTATAGAGGAGCTAGGCAGCAGCAGAACCTTTGTTGAAACAGTTCACGCTCCTCAGCCTTTAAATGAAATTCGATCTGCCATCAATGAAATCAAAGACTTTAATTTTGTAGAACAAAAAGGAAATGCCGACATTTACTACGAGCCTTATGGTGTCGTAGCCTGTATTACACCATGGAATTTCCCCATTAATCAAATCCAAAGGAAAATTACGCCAGCATTATTAGCTGGAAATACTGTAGTTGTCCAGCCCCCTACAAATACGCCTCTGACAGCTTTGATCTACGCTGAAATTATAGAAAAATCCGGCCTCCCAAAGGGTGTCTTTAATCTCGTAACTGGAAAAGGCAGCCATATCGGAAATTATTTAGCCGGCCATAAGGATGTGGATGCAGTATCCTTTACAGGCTCTACTGCAGTGGGAGAGACTATGTTTAAACAAGCAGGAAAGGGGATCAAGCACCTTGTCTTGGAATTAGGCGGAAAATCTCCCCTTCTTTTCTTAAAGGGAGGAGATTTAAAACTAGCTGTCCAACGTTCTATGGATACTGTTTTAAACAATCAAGGGCAAACCTGCTCCGCATTAACAAGGTTGATTATACCTGAAGAGGTGCTGGAAGACACAAAAAAAGAAATACTAGAGTATTCTAAAGAAATTGTTGTAGGCGATCCTACAGACCCTGATACCATGGTTGGACCCCTTGTATCTGAAAAACAAATGGAAAAAGTCTTAGATTATATCAAAACCGGTGTAGAAGAAGGAGCCGAAATTCTTGTGGGCGGAAATAGAATAGATAGAAAAGGCTATTATGTAGAACCGACTATCTTTGTGAATGTTAAGAACCATATGAAGATCGCTCAAGAAGAGATTTTCGGACCTGTCCTATGTATTATCACCTACTCTACTCTAGAAGAAGGGATTGAAATTGCAAACCAGGTCCCATATGGTTTATCCGGCGCTGTTGTCGGTCCAAAGGAAGAAGCAGAAAAAGCAGCTCTTCAGATTCGTACAGGAAATATCTTTATCAACGCTGCCGAAGGAAATCCCTATGCTCCATTCGGCGGATTTAAACAATCTGGATTTGGAAGAGAAAATGGAATCTATGGAATAAAAGACTATCTTCAGACAAAAGCAGTCTTTAAATAAAAAACACAGAGCCCTTGCGGGTTCTGTGTTTTTATCATTTTATGCGTACAAGGTTCTTTGTAAACTGTAAAATTCTATCTTTGCTTAAATAACTTTACTGAATAATATCCTTGTGAATAATATTTCCGCTACCCAAATCCTTCATATCTTCCACTGTTTTCTCGTAAAGACTTTGAGGAGTATTCCCTTTGTTTTCCCAGATCGGAGAATGATTTAAAAACGCTGTCATCTTATCCCCCAATTCTGTCATATCCCGCTTCTCTACAAGAATTCCGCTGTCTGCAAGAATCGATAGAATCGTATCCATATCTTTTTTCGCTGAGCTGGAACTGAAAAATTCAAGCTGGGCCATTGCACGATCTGCCTGGACAGTAGTGCTGTTTTTTACTAGAAGGTCGTATACTGCCTTATACTCTTTTTTATTCGGATCCGAATAATGATTCTCGAAGATTTCGATTTCTTCTTCTGAAGGAATATAATAATCCTTCCCCATTCTTCGATCCTTTAAAGTAGCGGCTTCTATGGGAGATTCAAAGGTTCCATGGAGAATATCTCCATCAAAGATGCGGAAGCTTCTTCCTTCCTCAGGATGGTCTGCTAAATAGTTGTGGAACTCTTTTTCAGATAATTCGCCTTTCCCTAACTGTTCCCATACCTTCCTAAATTGTTCTTCTTCCAGCACACCATATAAATGAATCAAAGCCTTTAAAACCTTAGAAATTTCTTTATACAATCTGCTTTTTTCTATAAGATTCTCTTTTTTAACCTGCTCGAGTTTTTCCGTAATTTCCTGTGGAATAACAGGAATAAAATCTTCTTTATCTTCCTCTATAAAGAGAAAGCCCCATCCGTAATGATTGTACTCCATGAAATTCATCAAATCATCTATTCTCTCTTCGATATTGAAATCTTTCCTATGAACATCTGCAAATATTTTTTCTATAAAGGCTTCATCCTTATAAGAAAGATTTTTTTCCATTTCTTCAACAATACATTCATTCAGTTCCTCGGAAAGTTTAATACTCCCTTTTTCTTTTGTCTTTTCTAGACGATAACGATTTCCGTACTCTCTTAAGATCTCACGATTTGTCTTTTCCAAACAGGATCTTAATTCCTTCGTCGGTTGATCAAATATTACCCTGCTTAATATATATTCTTCTATGCGCTGAGAAAAATTATCTTCCATGTTTCTTACCTCGTTTCTTTTAATATCCTTCTTCTAATAAAGGGATAAAATTAATGACCGGCACTTCGTAAGGATGATGTTCTTTTATCAGGTCTCTTACAAGCCCCACACTATTTTTCCGTATTCTAAATTCTAGTTTTATTTCATTTTCCGAGCTGATCTCTCCCTCTTCTCCAGAAAAAGGCTTCGCTCCTTTTCGTGGTCTCCAGTGACCCCTCACTAAGGTTTCCGAAAAAGTATAATCATAATTTCCTTCTTTGATATATCCTCCATCATTGATTGCTTTCATAAGAGAAAAAACGTATTCCTCTGGAATATAAACTTCAACTTTAATAAACATGATATTCCTCCATAACTTCTATCATCATACCATATTCTTAAGGAAGGGAAAAAATTTCTTTTTACTGATCCTTTTACCCTTAAGAGTTCTGGTGCTGTATTCGAAACCCTTGATCCTTTAAAATAATATAGAAGGAGATGATATAATGATAAATTTATGTGCAGGTCCTACAACAGTAGCTCCCGAAGTAAAAAAAGCTATGAATACATTTTTAACAAATCCCGATATGGATCCAAAGTATACTGCAATCCATAGAAATGTTGAAAAGAAAATATCTCAGCTTGTTCATACTAAAGCCACAAGCTTTATCATGCTTGGAGAAGGAATCTTGGGACTGGATGCAGCAGTCGCTTCCCTTATAGAAAAGGAAGACCGGGTACTCGTGATTGCAAACGGAGTCTTCGGTAAAGGATTTGCCGATTTTGTAAAAAACTGCGGCGGTACTCCAATCCTTTTTGAAGGAAATCCTAGAAAGGGAATCGATTCAAAAAAACTAAAGTCCTTCTTAGAAGAAGATTCCGATTTTAAAACAGCCACCCTTGTCCACTGTGAAACACCATCTGGCATTACAAATAATATCGAAAAAATTTGTTCTCTTCTAAATCAATATGGGATTCTTTCCATCGTTGATTCTGTTTCCGGTATGGGAGGGGAAAAGATCTATTTCGACGATTATAAAATAGATGTGCTTTTAGGCGGATCCCAGAAAAGCATCTCCGCACCTACTGGACTAACCTTAGTTACCATAAGCGACAGGGCGAAAGAGAAAATAGCAGCCAGAACAACTCCTGTTCCCAGCTATTATTTGAATTTCGAAAACTATTATGCCTATACAGATCAGTTTGACTTTCCATATACTATGAGCGAAAATCTGACTTACGCTCTTGATAAAGCTTTGGAACTTCTTTTAGAAAAAGATTTCATTGATCTTCACAAAAAAGCCGGGGATCTTATCCGGGAAACAATAAAATTATCAGGACTGGAACTCTTCCCCCTCAACTCCTTCTCAAACACCGTAACTACTGTATATGTACCAGATGTCCTCTCGAAAGACGAACTCATTAAAGCACTCTACGAAAAGGAAATACTCATTTCCGGAGGATTCGGCGAAGACTTAAAGGACACCATCCGTATCGCTCATATGGGAAACAATATTCAGGACGAATATTTTGAGATTCTTTTTAAAGGATTGGATGAAGTCTTTGAAAAGCACGGCGGAAGCTATCATCTGTTAGAGAATTACCGCAAAACCAAAGAAAAATACAAATTATTTTAAGTACTTGCGTTTATAAGAATAAAATCAGGGTAAAATGTATGCTATAGGAGATGATGTCAATGGCTAATAAAAGAAAAATTGCAGCTCTAGGAGCACTTTCCTTAGCTTATGGCCTGTATCAGAGTATGAAAGGCAAAAAAGTTAAAAGCGTTCGTCGCGGCGAGAAAAAAATAAAAGGCATCTTCAACAAGAACCAAAAGAAAGCCGACAAAGCCCTTACAAAAGCTTTTAAACAAGGAAAGAAGATAATCAACGTAAAACCAGGCAAAGGAAACTTCATATTTAAGAAGAAAAAATAAGAGATAGCCTTTTTTATAGAGGCTATTTCTTAGATTGCCAACTAAAAACAGTCCCCTTGAACCTCCTTAAAGAAATTGCTATAATATATATGCTGTAAATTTTCGGGATGTGGCGCAGCTCGGTAGCGTACTAGTATGGGGTACTAGGGGCCGGAGGTTCAAATCCTCTCATCCCGACCAATCATATTACCGATTTCCTTTTGTCGTTGGTATCATTCAAAGACTAGCCTTGGGCTGGTCTTTTTTGTTCCTCTTTTTATAAACTATAAAAGATAGGCTTTCGTACTTTATTTTATTAAAATGCTATACTAAAAATAATATCCATTATTTCCGTTTTTAAAAATAAATTACGAAAAGGAGTTATTATGCTGCGAGAAATTTTAAACTTATTAGTCGAACGGCGTGAATTTTTTCTTCAATTAAGTATTGAACATCTCTTAATCTCTATGATCGCCATACTTATCTCTATCGTAGTCGGCGGGATTATCGGGATTTTGATCAGCGAATACCGAACATCTTCGAAACCCGTCTTGGGAACCATAAACTTCCTCTACACGATACCCTCTATCTCTATGCTGGGTTTTCTAATCCCTTTTTCCGGTATTGGAAATACAACAGCAATTATTGCTTTAACTTTATATGCTTTGCTTCCCATGGTCCGCAATACATACACCGGGATCGCAAATGTAGACGATCAGCTTATTGAAGCTGCACGAGGTATGGGAAGTACCGATAAACAAATCCTGTATAAAATCAAACTTCCCCTAGCCTTTCCCGTTATTATGTCTGGTATTCGGAATATGGTTATTATGACCATCGCCTTGACAGGGATTGCTTCTTTTATCGGAGCAGGAGGATTAGGAGTTGCAATCTACAGAGGCATCACTACAAATTTCACGGCTATGACAGTAG
>RRZU010498796.1_pt1 | contig 20377 bp, 18 predicted proteins | sample 2165561 | NCBI WGS metagenome assembly RRZU01 (sample SAMN10456909, study PRJNA506462) | wastewater metagenome | isolation source: wastewater sludge | place: USA: Moscow, Idaho | reverse complement strand
TAACATCCGTCATAAAAACTGCCAGCCATCTCTTATTGCAAGCATTCGATTAAGCAGGTTGAACTAATTAACGTTCGCGTAACTAACCAAAATGAAGGGTGATAAGTGCAGATGGATTGCAATTACAAAATAAATAATGGAGGTTAATTATGATAAGTGTAGGAATTGATGTGTCAAAAGAAAAAAGCATGGTTTGCATTTTAAAACCATATGGAGAAGTAATCCAGTCGCCATTTGAAATCATTCATACTGAGGAATCGGTTACAAAATTAGCTAGTAGAATACTTGAATTAGAAGGAGAGGTAAGAGTGGTTTTAGAAGCAACAGGGGCCTACCATCTACCATTATTAAGTGTTTTTTTAGATAAGAATTTATTTGTAAGTGTCATAAATCCTTTAGTGATGAAGAAATATGCATCTACAGCTATTAGAAAAGGGAAAACAGACAAAATTGATTCTATACGGATTGCAAATTATGGGATAGATAATTGGTTTCATTTGACTAAGCATGAAGCGAATGAAGAGACATATGAAGAGTTGAAGTTTCTTGGAAGACAATATTCTCACTATATAAAGATGAAAATTGATAGTAAATTAGCACTTACTAGTATTCTTGATAGAACTATGCCAGGAATTAAGAATTTGTTGTCAGGAAAAAGATCTGATAACCCCACTAAAGATAAGCTGAGTGATTTTGTAGGGTATTATTGGCATTATGATAACATTACAAAGCTAACGGAATCAAAGTTCGTTGAAAGTTATCAGAAATGGGCTAAAAAGAATGGATACCACGCAAGTGAGTCCAAGGCAAGAAAAATTTATGCGATGGCAAGCAGTGGTATTCCAACACTTCCTTCCAATACACCATCAACCAAAATGCTTGTACTGGAATCTGTAAGAGTTCTAAAAGAAGTTAATAAAACTCTATATATTATTTTATCACAGATGCAGTCTATCGCAAAGATTTTAAAAGAATATGATACTGTGAGGGCTATGAATGGTGTAGGAGATGTATTAGCACCAAGGTTAATGGCTGAAATTGGTGATGTTAAAAGGTTTCATAGTGCAAGTGCATTGATAGCTTATGCAGGCTTGGATTCCCCACCTTTTGAGTCAGGATCGTTTGTAGGTACGAGGCGAAAGATATCAAAAAGAGGTTCTTCATTACTGAGAAAAACAGGTTATGAAGTTATGAAATGTTTAAAAACAGTCAAGCCAACAGAAGATTCAGCAGTATATTTATATATGTTAAAGAAAGAAGCCGAAGGGAAACCAAAGAAGGTTGCTAAAATTGCTGCACTTAATAAGTTTCTAAGAATATATTATGCTCGCGTGATGGAATTGCAGTAGACATAAATAGAATAGTGACGTCTTAGGCTAACTCAGATATACAAGTTGGTCTATTTAGTATGCAAAAAAACATCATCTGATTGAAAGGTTGATGTTTTTTTGTTACATCTAAAATTTATTATAAAAATACTGAAAAATCTATTGATTTTTCTTAGCAGGTTTTTACGCCTCAATTTTATACGGTTGTTGCTCAGTCAGGTATTTATTGAGAGGTTAGGATGGATGGCATGTATATTGTTTTGTTTTAGGAGATTGATTTCTTAATGTTTAGATATTTCTGCCGGCATTGGGACAAGCAACTTCTCAAAATAAATTGTAGTCCTTTGTGCAATGAATTAAATGGTTAAATATAGTAAATAGTCAAGTTGTAGTTTATTATGAATATGGAGATGATATCAAAATGAGGGGAATTCGTTGGTTTTTTATAATAATGGTTGTTACAGTAATAGTAACAACATCAATAGGTTATTATCTAGTAGATAATAACAAAGAAATTTATTTAGCAGAATTAAACAGCAATTTATCTGAAAACAACACTCAATATTCAGACCACATTGAAAGTGAAATCAAAGATATTATGGTTTTGGTAGAAAGTAATGGTAAAATATTTTCAAGTAAGGGCATAATATCTTCATCTGAACTAGCCGATGTTTTTAAGCTTGTAAATGAAAAATCTGGTGCTGTCAGCAGCATGTATTTTATTTATGGTTCTGATGGTAGAGGTGTGAACGCTACAGGTTACTTAGATGTTAATGACATTGGCATGGATTTAAGGCAAAGACCTTGGTATATAAATGCTGTAAAATCTACAGGAATAACTTTTGCTGAGGCGTACAATGATGTAAGAAAAGATGTGTCAATGCTTACCATATCTTATGCAGTCCGAAGCGGAGATCAACTTCAAGGAGTTTTAGCGGCGGATGTGTCTTTGAAAAGATTATATGAACATTTAAGGAATATTACCACGTGGAGAAATACTTACACATATGTTCTAGACTCAAAGGGCGATATAGTGTTACATCCTAACAAGGATTTTTTAGGTTTTTCAATTCCGAATGCCACAGAAGAGCAGCTCAAAGAGCGAGGTATAACAAAGGAATATTTAGACAATAACCTTTTGCGGATTTGGAAGGATGATTTCACAAAATCTGATAAAGGTTTTGTTGATTATTTAGACCTCAGAAATCAAAAAGTCCATGCAGTTTATGAGCATATTCCTGGGCTAGATTGGACCGTAGTAAGTGCCTATGATTACAATGAAATTGTAAATGCTACTTTCGGATTTGGTTTATCAGTGATCTTCGTAAGTTTATCATTGATTATATTTTTAGGTGCTATTTTATACTATTTTTTGGTCTGGTCATACTCAAGAGACCCTGTTACGGGAACTTTGACAACGGGGAAAATGCAAGAGCTGATTAAAAAGCGAAAAGGTGAGGGGAGGATTTTGTTTCTTTTTATTGAGCCGAGGAATCTATCAGACATCAACAGGAGATACGGTATAAAAAAAGGAGAAGAAGCTTTACTATATTTTAGTAAGACTATACAGTATTTCGTGAAAAAACATGGTATTTTGGCAACCACCAAGAATAGAAATTTCATTTTTGTTTTTAATGACAATGACTGGAATACTGCTGTGGAATTCACGTCAATGCTGGATAAGCAACTGAGAAAATTGTTGTTGAGTGTAGAGGAACAATCATTTGTAATAGAGTCATTTACAGGGTTAACCTCACTTCGACTGAATGAAGGAAGAGAATTCGAAGAAGAGCTTGCTTCTGTAGAAGAGTTATTAATGGAATATGAGGAGGCAGGTATAGAAAGCCCCTTAATCGGATTTGATTTCAAAAAACTACTAGAAGAAAAGCATAAAGAGATTGTATTAAAGGATGAATTACTCAGAGCAGTTGAAGAAGACCGAATCATCCCATTTTTTCAACCAATCTATGATATTAAAACTGGGAAAGCAAATAAATTTGAAGTTTTAATGAGAATCAAACAAGGAGATAAGTATTTACCCCCGTTCCAATATATTCAGATAGCAGAGCTGTTCAATATGATTGAAAGTGTTGATTTTATTGTCATATCTAAAGCCTTAGAATACAAGAAAAAGATAGATGCTAATGATGAAGTTGAACTTTCTGTAAATATTTCAGGTTTGGTATTACATGATTATAAATTTTTGAACAAAATAGTCAAGAAGGTTGATGAATTAAACATAAAACACTCAAATATCACCTTTGAGATAACAGAAACACAAGACGCACTTAATAGCAGTGAAACAATAGATGTCATAACATACTATAAAAGTTTAGGGTTTAAATTTTCAATAGATGATTTTGGTACAGGATTTTCATCCATATACTGTTTAAAGCACATACCAAGTAACTATGTGAAAATAGATGGAGTATTCATTAAAGATCTTAAAATAAATAATGAAAGCTACTATTTGGTAGAAGCAATCATAAGAATGGCAAAGGCATTTAAAATTAAAACAATAGCGGAATTTGTTGAAAACCAAGAAATCAACGATATATTAAAACAAATGGGAGTTGATTATGGGCAAGGGTACTACTTTGGTAAACCGGAAGTTGGCTTTAATTTTCATTAAGATCTTTGAAGAACTTGCTTTGAACTTTCTGAACCAATTGCTATACCAAACTCTTTAATTAGATGCTGCTCTAATGTTACAAAGATGACATGCTCAATATCCGGACAACCGACCTCCAGTTGCAGAACAGGGTGCTCTATTTTAGCGGAATGGGTGGCTCTTATAAATCGGTATAATCAATCCTAAATAAACTAAAAATACTATGTGAAAATATTTTCACTTATTCGCTGAAATAATAAATATTATTACACTGATTAAATGAAATATAAATAGTATAATAATATTAACAAACTGAATATATCAAATTATCAAAAAATTACTTAGGAGGAAATAACATGAACGAAACAATGCAAATCGCTGGCAGTCCAATTATGTGGATTTTATCACTACTGATTGTTGGTAATGTAGTTTTTCAGTCGATTGTATTTTATCGACTAGCAACAAAACATGTAAAAAATACTAACCTATTAAAACAGGAGCAGGTTAAAAAAGCATTGAAAATTGGTGTTATAGGAACTATCGGACCAGCATTCGCTGTTTTCGCTGTTGCCATAACTTTAATTGCTCAAGTAGGTGGACCACTCACTTTTGCTAGAGTAGGAATCATTGGCTCAGCTGCATTTGAATTAATTGCAGCTCAAATAGGTAGTGGTGGTACAGCAGGAACACCCGATTTTGCGCCAAATATGCTTTCAACAGCAGCTTGGATTATGACACTGGGTGGCGGAGGCTGGCTAATTGTAGTATTCTTTGCAACGAAACACATTGATGGTCTTCAAGAAAAATTTAAAAAGGGGAATCCGTTAACAATTGCTTATATGTCTGTTTTTGCTCCTTTCATTCTTTTCTTTGCACTAGGATATGGAGAGGTAATAAATAAAGGAATTTTAAAAGAAACAACAGATTTAGCTCCTATGGCAGCTCTTATCGCTGGTGCTATAGCAGTAATTGTTGTAAATAAAATTGTCGAAAAGGATAGCTCAAAAAAATGGCTTAAAGAATGGTCTATGGGTTTTTCTGTTATAGCGGCAATGATTGTTGGAACAATATTAAACTAGGAGGAATAAGATATGGAAAATAACAAAGAAAAAATTGTAGCTAAATTTCAAAAAGATGTTCACTTATGGGGAAGAATTACAGTAGGCTTTGCTTTTTTATTTAGCTTATCTATACCAATATACTTAACATTTATACTAGGCTATTATCCTGAAACATCCGATATTATTTCAGGAATGATTGCTATTGCAGGATTTGTAGGAGTAGTATGGTTTGTAGAACCTATCTCTTATTTCCCAACCTTAGGTCCAGCTGGAACTTATATGGCTTTCTTATCAGGAAATATTGGTAACATGCGTCTTCCTGTTATTGCAGCAACTCAGAATGCATTAGAGCTTGAACCTGGTTCAGAAGAATCAGAGGTAGCTGGTATTTATGCTATTGTTTCATCTACCTTTACAAACTTGTTTGTTTTAGGTATTGTTGTAGTAGCGGGACAATTTATTGTTAATACTTTACCACAAACAATACTTAACTCATTTAATTTTGCACTACCAGGTATACTGGGAGCTATGATAATTATGCTGGGATCTAAATTAAAAACAAATCACTTAGCTGCTTTAGTAATTATTGGAGTTGCAACTATGATTTTCATCCGTTTTTCACCTAACTTTTTACCAGTGGGTGTAGCAACTATACTTTCATTATCTGCTACAGGAATTATAGCGTTATTTGGAATAATATATGCTCTTATGATGGCAAAAAAAGATCATAAAGAATAAACTGTTTAAATGAAGAGTTTAAGATGGTTGATTCAATTGTAGAAAATGATAGAAATAGAAAGGAAGATTTATATGAATTTTATTGATAAAGTAAAAGAAGTAGAATCAAAGGTGATTGAAGATCGTAGACATCTTCATGAGAATCCAGAACTAAGTGGTCAAGAGTTTGAAACTCAAAAATATATTATGAAGAAGTTAGAGGAACTCAATATCCCTTACGAAAAAGTGGGAACTACATCTCTAGTGGGTCATATCAAAGGAGGCAAACCAGGTAAGACAGTTGCTCTTCGTGCTGATATTGATGCTCTTCCTGTTATTGAGCAAACAGGAGTTTCGTATTCATCAAAAAAAGAAGGCTTGATGCATGCTTGTGGCCATGATGGACATACTGCCATGTTACTGGGAGCTGCTCGTATGCTAACAGAAGTTCAAAATGAAATACCAGGAGAAGTTAGACTATTATTTCAAGAAGGAGAAGAAATCTTTTCTGGAGCTAAAAAGATAGTAGCAGATGGAGGAATGGATGGAGTAGATGCTGTCTTTGGGATGCATGGAATGCCAATCGATATTGGATTTTATGACATTAAGCCTGGATATAGAATGGCTGGTTGTGACACCATCTATGTTAAGTTTGAAGGGGTATCTGGTCATGGATCTAGTCCTCATTTAGCTAAAGATACGATTCTTCCAGCAGCAGAATTTGTAACTCAGCTTAATGCGATGATTACCAAATTTGTGAATTCACAGTCTCCCCTTGTCCTTACTGTTGGGAAATTTGATGCGGGAACAAAGGCTAATATTATATCAAAATATGCTAAATTAGATATTTCTATGAGGTATTTAGAGGAAGAGACTCGAAGAACTATTCATGAAAAAATTCGCAATTTGGCAGCGGGACTTGCTATTATATATGATGTTAAAATTGATGTTGATATTGAGGAAAGTGCCATTAGCATGAGAAATGATGAAAGAATTGCTGAAATTGCTAATAAGTCAGCTGAAAGAATATTTGGACCTAATAAAAATGTCAATGGACCTATTCTGATGGGGTCAGAAGATATGCCTTATTATTTCAAAGAAGCACCAGGAGCATATGCATTTTTAGGTTATTTAAACAAAGAAAAAGACACTATCTATTTTCCACATCATGAAAAATTCAATATTGATGAGGATTATATGAAATTAGGAGCAGCTCTTCACGCTCAGTTTGCTTGGGATTATCTGCATTCTAATAGTTAATATGATTTAGACAATTTGATATAAAAACCATCAATCTCCCTGTTTGTGATATAATTTTAAATATATTATATTTAGGGAGGTTTTTCTATGGGGTTAGAAATTAACGAGATGCTTAGAGCAGATTATTTCAAAGATTTTAAAGTTCTAGCAGGACATGGTGGTTTGAACAAACAAATACAAGGAATTGCTGTACTTGACGCTCCGGATGGATATAAATGGACAAAAGGACGTGAACTGGTAGTATCTTCTGGGTATGTTTTTAAAGTTAATCCTAACCTGTTTGAAGAATATACAAACCATGAAAAATTTAGAGATATTTCTGGAATGGCAATTAAAGTAGATAGATATTTGAAAGAAATAGATAAAAAAATATTAAATAAATTTGATGAATTCAATATACCGTTAATAAGTGTTCCAAATGGACCTTCGTGGATGGAAATTATGAATTATTTAAATGTATTAGTTATGAATAAGCAAATAAAGCAATTTAAAATAGAAAGCATAAATACAAAGACTATATCTGATATTTCATATCAAAATAGAAAGATAAATAAAATACTGTATCAAATAGAAAAAGAAATGAACTTTCCGGCAATGCTTTATGATGTTCAAAATGACAAACCATACTACAGTTCATATAAATTTAAAACGATCTCAGTAGAATTAAGTCTTTCAGATTTTTGGGATCCATCATTCGGGTATACTACAGAAGTTTTATGTGAGAACTTAGGGATAATCAGATTTAGATTTATTGACAAAAAATATAGAGCTCCGTTTAGCTGGATTAAAATACCTATAATAGTCGAGGAAAAAGTAAAGGCTTATTTTATTGTATTAGAAGCTGAAGGACTAATAGACTACTTTGATCAATTTTCCCTTAGGATAGGTTTTCTGATTATCCAATCGCTTTATGAACATATCATAGTTTCAGCAAATCTAAAGGAAACAGGATTCAAAAGATTTATCCGCGATATATCAAATGAGAATTTAGTCAACAAAAATGATATTATAGAAAAAGCAGAAGAGTTAGACTTGGATATAAAAAAACAATATTTAGTCGCCATAGCAAAAGATAGGGAAGGAAAAGATTTTACTGAAACAGAAAATATAGAAAATAATTTCCACAATAGTTTTAGAAAGCTAAAAGCCAGAATAGCTCAAGTTTCTAATAATAATTATTTAATTTTAATTCCCATTGATGATAATATTTCAATGGAAGAAAATATAAAGCAGATAAAAAAAGCTCTTGATATATTTAATAATTATTGTAAAATCGATATGGCTGATTTTAATTTAAATATTGGAATATCAGACATTCCAACATATTTGGAAGATTTATGTATAAGCTATAAAAGGGCTTGTAAAGCTTTGCAAATGGGAGCTATTCTTTATGAGAATTTATATTATATTAGCTATTCGGAACTAGGACCTTTAGCTTGGATGGATATAAAATTTGATGAAATTGATATAATGAAAAAATCTATTGAAAACTTGTTAGTAGAAGATGAAAATGGAGAACTTCTTAAACTATTATCTATATATTTAGAATCAAATATGAACTATAGTATTACTGCTAAAAAAACATATCTTCATATTAATACTGTGAGAAATAGAATTAAATGTATTGAAAATTTAATAGACTTAGATTTAGAAGATCCTATAACTAGATTAAAAATATCAATACTTCTTAGAATAATGGATAAGTGAATGTAGGAGCAAATTTAAGACTCCTAGAAAGAATGAAAAAGCAAACCTCAAAATGATGCAGAAAAATTTAATGAATTGTGTTCCCATAGTGGCGAGGTTGATAAACTGTGTACCTATATTAGTTACAACGTATAGGGTAAATCGGTTCTTTCTACAGTTAAAGGATGCCCTTGTTTCTGTCGCAGATTTTAAGGCTGTTTTTGTATAATTCTGACTGGATGTAATCTGATTCCTTTGCCAGTACCTCCAGCGATCTGTAGACGTGCTGAAGTTCAAATTCAGGCTGCTCTATGAATAACTTTGACTGCTCGCATGTTGCAAGCTTTGAAGCCGGGAATATAATTCGGCTGTAAACAAGTCTTGAAAGAATTGAATCCAAGTTGTATGTAAATTTGTATTTGTCTGAGATGGTCTTGGATATCTTAGAAAGACCCAATTGGTGATAGAGCTGCTGAAGGAATAAATATCCGCCATTGAATGATTTTTGCTCGTCCTTGGCTATCTGCTTCGCAGGAGAATACTTGACCATAACTTCTCTTTTTTCTTCTTTTTCTTTTTTTGTAAGCTCTGCAACATAAGCTTTAGCCCATTCGATGGGATCTTCACCGTTGAGTTTTTTCTCAAGTTCTGCATAAGTGCCTAGTTTTTCAACAACCTTAGAAGTATGAACTCCGTTCACGTAAATGGATTTTGTGACGTACAATGATGCTGCGTTCTTTGATTTAGAAATTTGAAGTCTCATAAATTAATACCTCCTAATCTTTATGTTATAACACGTTGTGATGCATTGTGTAATAATTATTTTAAAAATTTGACAAAAAAATAAGCCCATTTCAAGGTTTTCGTGGTTATTTTAATACGTTAAAGTGTCAAAGGTCCGAATTTTTAGTTAATTCTGAAATCGGGGGTTGACAAATATTTATGTATGATATATATTTATTAAAATATAATAATCAAACTTTTGATTGGGAAGAGTACATACGGCAGATTATTTTACAGAGAGTCGCAAGCAGGTGGAATTGTGACAGATACAGTTGTATGGAATGGGCTCATGAAGGTGGAAAGAAAAGTTTTAAAACTTAGTAATGTCCAACGGGATTTCCGCCCGTTATCAAGGGAAGGCGTATGTAAGTACGTTTAGTCGAGTGGATGCATTTTTGCATCAATTTAGGTGGTACCGCAGAAGTATAAGCTTTTGTCCTATTGTTTTTAGGATGAGAGCTTTTTTTATTGTCTTTTTTTATCAAAAAGTGCAAATATAGTATAAATTATGAAAGGTTGGTTATATATGTTCAGGCCAGGAATGGATGAAATACGAATATTGTCAAAAGAATACAGAATGATCCCCATAAGCACGGAAATCTCTATTGATGCGAGAACCCCTATGGAGCTTTTAAAAATACTGAAAACGACTTACGATTATTGTTTTATACTGGAGAGTAAAGGTAATCGTGATTTTTCAGACAGATACATTTTTCTGGGGTATGATCCAATGCTTGAATTATCCTGTAAAGATGGAATTATGAATTTGAAGGATTTTAAAAGCGGGGAAAACAGCAGTTTTAAAACTGCAAATCCTAAAGAGTATATGAAAGAACTTATGGAAAATTATAAGACTCCTAAATTCTCATATCTGCCGCATTTTACTGGCGGGCTGTTTGGATACTTCGCCTATGATTTCATCAAATATGCAGAACCCAGTCTCAAGCTGGATGCAGAGGATGAACATGATTTTAAGGATCTAGAGCTAATGCTTTTTGACAAGTTAATAATTTTTGACAAAGAAGAGAATAAGATAGTAATTGTGGCAAATATAGAGACCAGCATGCCAGAGGAAGGGTATGAACGGGCTAAAACTGATATTGATAATATTATAGGAATAATAAACCATACAGAAGAAAGCTCACTGGAAGAGGGACGATTGCTTTCTGGTTTTGAAGCACAGTTTGACCGGAAAACTTATGGCGAAAAGGTAGATCGATGCAGGCATTATATACGGGAGGGAGACGCATTTCAGATAGTGATTTCAAATTGTCTCAAGGCCACTTTTGAAGGCAATCTGATTGGGACATATGGCAGAATAAGAGCCATGAATCCATCTCCATACATGTTTTATTTCAGTGGTGATGAGCTGGAGGTTGCAGGCGCTTCACCTGAATCACTTGTGAAACTTCGAAATGGAATTCTTCAGACTTTCCCCCTCGCGGGTACAATGCCTCGTGGTAAAGATATGCAGGAAGACCAGGACATGGAAATTAAGCTGATGTCAGATCCAAAAGAGCTTGCAGAGCACAGCATGCTGGTAGATCTTGGGAGAAATGATCTTGGGAAAGTAAGCAGACTGGGAAGTGTAGAAGTTGAAAAATACATGCAAGTAGAACGTTTCTCTCACGTAATGCATATCGGCTCAATCGTAAGAGGCGAGCTTGCAGCTCCAAACACGGCACTCGATGCTATTGAGGCAGTACTTACGGCAGGCACCCTGTCAGGGGCACCTAAGATAAGAGCCTGTGAAATAATCAATGAACTTGAAAATAACAAAAGGGGCATATATGGTGGAGCCATAGGTTATATTGATTTTGCCGGTGACATGGATACCTGTATAGCAATAAGGCTGGCATACAAAAAAGGAAATAAAGTGTTTGTTCGTTCGGGGGGCGGCATAGTTGCTGACAGCAATCCTCAAAGCGAATATGAGGAAGTTATAAACAAGGCAAAGGCTGTGGTTATGGCTTTGGAGATGTCACGGGAGGTGAAATAAAGATGATTATAATCATAGATAATTATGACAGTTTTTCATATAATCTTTTTCAGATGATGGGAAATATAAATTCGAAAATTAGAGTAATCAGGAATGACAGCTTTAGCTGCGAGGAAATTGAAGTTATGAAGCCTTCGAAAATTGTTATATCGCCGGGGCCAGGAAGACCAGGTGATGCGGGCATATGCGAAAAAGCAATCAGGTATTTTAAGGGAAAAGTTCCCATTCTGGGGGTGTGTCTCGGGCATCAGGCAATCTGTGAAGTGTTTGGGGCAAATATCATATATGCAAAAGAACTTATGCATGGGAAACAGTCTATGGTAGCTGTAAATAATAAATGTACTTTGTTTAAGGGTCTTCCTCCTGAAATAAAAGTAGGAAGGTATCATTCGTTATCAGCGGATGAGCACAATTTTCCTGAGGTACTTGAGGTAGTAGGAAGGACAGCAGACCAGGAAATAATGGCAGTTAAGCACAGAGACTATGAGATATATGGACTGCAATTTCACCCTGAGTCCATACTTACGCCACTGGGAGCTGACATTATAAAGAATTTTTTATTAAATTGATGAGGAGGATTTTATGATACAGGAAGCCATTGCAATTTTAGCTGGTAAACAGAATTTGAGTCATGATGCAGCTGAAAAAGTCATGGATGAAATTATGCTAGGTCAGGCCAATTCGACTCAGATGGCAGCTTTTCTTACGGCTCTTCATATTAAGGGCGAAACCATAGCGGAGATAACTGCCTTTGCTTCAACAATTCGCAAACATGGAGAAAAACTTGAACATAATCTGGATGTCATGGATATTGTCGGTACCGGAGGAGATTGCGCCGGAACTATAAATATATCTACAATTTCATCATTTATTGTAAGTGCGGCAGGAGTAAATGTAGCAAAACATGGTAACAGGGCGGCATCAAGCAAGTGTGGCACTGCCGACTTACTCGAAGTTCTCGGCGTAAATATAGCGCCTTCGGCGGAACTAAGCAGCACTATTTTGAATGATTTAGGAATGTGTTTCCTGTTTGCTCAAAAATATCATAAGGCAGTTAAAAATGTAGCTTCAGTGAGACGTGAAATTAAGATTCCAACGGTATTTAATATCCTGGGGCCTTTGACAAACCCAGCGCATGCAAATATGCAGCTGTTGGGAGTCTATGATGAGAGTCTTGTGGAACCGCTTGCACAAGTGCTTTCTAATCTGTCAGTCAGGAGGGCCATGGTGGTTTACGGACGAGACAGACTCGATGAGATTTCGATGTGCGATGAAACTTATGTTTGTGAGCTAAGAGACGGAGCACTCTCAACATATGTTATCCGGCCTGAAGACTATGGATTTAAACGTTGTAATAAAGGAGAGCTTTCAGGTGGGAATCCTGATGAAAATGCCAGGATTACAATGGAAATATTGAGAGGCTCGAAGGGTCCGAAAACAGATGCAGTAATACTAAATGCCGGTGCTGCAATTTATCTGGCAAAGAATATACCTATGAGGGAAGCCATAGAACTGGCAAGGTATACACTTGAGAGCGGAAAGGCGCTCGCGCAGCTTGAAAAATTTATTGCTATGACAAATGAACAGGAGCAACCATGTTAGAAAAAATAATAAAAAAAACTGCCGAACGGATTAAATCGTCAAAACAAAGTATCAGCCTGGAAGATATGAAAATCAGGGCACTTGCTTTGAATAAAGACACGGGATTTCCTTTTCTTGCAGCACTGAAATCTAAGGAACTGTCATTTATATGTGAGGTAAAAAAAGCATCTCCTTCCAAAGGAATTATAGCTCACGATTTTCCTTATATTGAAATAGCAGGGAAGTATGAAAAAGCTGGAGCATCTGCAATATCTGTACTGACGGAGCCTGATTTTTTTATGGGAGACAACAGTTATCTGACTGATATTGGAAAAAATGTGTGGATACCACTGCTGCGTAAGGATTTTATCGTGGATGAATATATGATATATGAATCAAAGGTAATCGGAGCAGATGCAATTCTTCTCATATGTGCACTGCTTGCTCCTGAAACGTTAAAGCAATATCTGGAACTTTCACACAGCCTTGGAATGTCAGCTTTGGTAGAAGCACATGATGAAGCCGAGGTAAATATGGCCATAGATGCAGGGGCTAAAATAATAGGTGTAAATAACCGTAATCTTAAAACCTTTGAAGTGGATATAAGTAATAGTGCGCAGCTTAAAAAACTCATACCTGAAGACGTAATATTTGTTTCAGAAAGTGGAATAAGAGACCGAAACGACATAGAATATCTTGTGAAAAATGGAGCAGATGCGGTGCTTATAGGGGAAACACTTATGAAGAGCAGGGATATAGAAGAAGCGCTTGGTATACTGAAAGGAAATTGATATGGCGAAGATTAAATTATGTGGTCTTTTTCGTGAATGTGATATTCATTACGCAAATGAAGCCTTTCCAGACTATGCAGGCTTTGTATTTGCCGAAAGCCGAAGAAAGATAGGTATTGAAGATGCAAGGAACTATCGCAAATTGCTTGATCCAAGAATAAAGGCTGTGGGCGTATTTGAAAATCAAGACCCACAGTTCATTCAGAAGCTTTATGAAGAAGGCATTATTGATATTGCTCAGCTACATGGCGATGAAGATGCATTGTATATTTCTAAATTAAAAGAAAAAACTGATTTGAAGCTGGTAAAAGCTGTAAGGGTCAAAGATAGCCTGGATATAGAGAGGGCAGATAATCTGGATGTGGACTGGCTGCTTCTGGATGCGGCTTCAGCAAAAGCAAGGGGCGGAAGCGGAGAGATGTTTGACTGGTCTTTAGTCTCAGATGGAAATAAGCCGTTCTTCCTTGCAGGGGGCATAAATATAAACAATGTGAAAGCGGCACTGCAGTTGAATCCTTTTTCTCTGGATGTCAGCAGTGGAATAGAAACTAATGGTTTGAAAAATAGAGAAAAGATGATAGAGATAGTAAGAAAGGTGAGGGAATTAAGATGAAAAAAGGAAGATTTGGAAATCATGGAGGTCAGTACATTCCTGAAACACTTATGAGTGCTGTACTGGAGCTTGAAAAAGCTTATGAATTTTATAAAAACGATGCGGCTTTTCAAAAAGAACTGTATGAACTTTTGAAAAATTATGCTGGAAGACCATCGCGTCTTTACTACGCTCAAAAGATGACTGAAGACCTGGGCGGCGCAAAAATATATTTAAAGAGAGAGGATCTTAATCATACAGGTGCACATAAAATTAATAATGTTCTGGGACAGGTTCTCATGGCAAAGAAGATGGGAAAGAAAAGAGTCATTGCTGAAACTGGAGCCGGTCAGCACGGAGTAGCTACTGCGACAGCGGCAGCTCTTATGGATATGGAGTGCGAGGTATTCATGGGTGAGGAGGACATACAGCGTCAGGCATTGAATGTATTTAGAATGGAGCTTCTGGGAGCAAAGGTACATTCAGTAACCAGCGGAACCAAGACCCTGAAAGACGCAGTCAATGAAACTATGAGAGAATGGACTGGAAGAATCGAAGATACACATTATGTGCTGGGTTCTGTGATGGGACCTCATCCCTTTCCGACAATCGTACGTGATTTTCAAAAGATCATAGGACAGGAGATTAAGACGCAGATGAGAGAGTTTGAGGGCAGACTTCCGGATGCTGTGATTGCCTGTGTGGGAGGAGGAAGCAATGCCATAGGAGCCTTCTATGAATTTATCGAGGACGCCTCGGTCAGACTGATCGGATGTGAAGCTGCTGGGCTTGGAGTTGATAATCCGAAAAATGCAGCGACAATTGCAAACGGGACTCTGGGCATATTTCATGGTATGAAATCCTATTTCTGTCAGGATGAATATGGTCAGATTGCACCTGTGTATTCAATATCAGCAGGGCTGGATTATCCTGGAATCGGACCAGAACATGCACATCTTCGTGATATAAAGAGGGCGGAATATGTACCTGTAACTGATGATGAAGCGGTAGAATCATTTGAATACCTTTCCAGAACAGAGGGCATAATACCCGCTATTGAAAGCGCACATGCCGTAGCATATGCTAAAAAACTTGCGCCGACAATGGGCAGAGATAAGATTATTGTAATCAACCTTTCGGGAAGAGGAGACAAAGATGTTGCAGCGATTGCAAGATATAAGGGGGTAAATTTATATGAGTAGAATAGAAAATGCATTCAGAAACAAAAAGGCATTTATAACATTTGTAACCGTAGGTGATCCCGATATTGAAACAACAGAAAAATTGATATACGCTATGGAAGAAGCAGGTGCGGATTTGATTGAAATCGGCATACCGTTTTCAGACCCTGTTGCAGAAGGAATAATAATTCAGGAAGCAGACGAGAGAGCACTTAAAAACGGATGTACAACGGACAAGATATTTGACATGGTAGAACGTGTAAGGAAAAATACAGATATACCACTTGCGCTTATGACCTACCTGAATCCTGTATATACTTACGGGAAGTCGAAGTTTATGAGTCGCTGTGAAGCAGGAGGTATCGACGGAATAATTGTACCCGATATGCCTTATGAAGAAAAAGAAGAGCTTGAAGGGGTATGTAAACAGCATGGAGTAGATCTAATTTCCATGATATCTCCAAATTCAAAGGACAGGGCTGTTATGATAGCCGAAAGCGCCGGTGGTTTTCTCTACTGTGTATCTTCACTTGGAGTTACCGGAGTAAGACATGATATTAACATGGAAATTGGAGACTTGATAAAAAAAGTAAAAGAAGTTAACTCTATTCCCTGTGCCATCGGATTTGGTATTTCAACGCCGCAGCAGGCCAGAGAAATGGCTGCAATATCAGATGGAGTAATTGTGGGCAGTGCTATTGTAAAAATAGTAGCCGAGCACGGCATTGATTCAATAGAGCCGGTAAAAGCTTATGTAAAATCTATGAAGGATGCAATAGAGAATTTGGTTTAGCAAAATAATAACTCAGATGACTTTGATGATTATATTTCAAACACACATCTGAATCAGGATTTTCAGGAAGATATGTGATTGTTATTTATACGGTTATTGCCTGTCTGCTTGTTTTGATTATTGCCAGCCTGTATGTTTTATTCATCAGAAAAAGCAAATCATTGTAGACAGACTCAGTATAAGTCAGAAAGAGGATATTTTTGTATACTCTGAGAAGATGAATTCGATTGCCTATTAAGATAACAGGATTAAAGATAGAAAATTTATCGATTATTTGCTATACTCAGATGAAAGTAGAATAATATAAATAGGAGCAATAATTTATGAAAAAAAGAAATCTGCCTGTGGGATTGTTTAATGGAACAGTTGCTACATCAAATGGGCTGTTCCAGATAAGTGATATAGATATAGATACCGCAAAAAATCATATCAGAAATAATGGTTTTATATCAGCAATAGGTCATCAGGCTACGGCTGATATTATGTCAGACTTATTGGGTATGGATATACCCATGAATAGAATCCAATTTCATCAAGAAATAGGACAGCTTGTGATTGTATTTAAATTGAATGAAAGACCGGATGTAATCTTGACTTATACCAAGCCTGGGAAAACTATTGCTTTTATTGGCTCGTCAGGTGTTGGCAAGTCAACGCTTATTAATCGTTTGATTGGTCAGGATATTCTTGCTACAAAACAAATCCGCGAGGATGACGACAAGAGCCGACATGTTACCACCCATCGTCATGAACTCGCCTTGGGATGCAAATATAAGAAATGTGCCCATAGCAATGAACCTGGCTGCGCTATAAGGCAGGCATTCAAGCAAATAAAATGTAATAAAGAACGATGATGATAAGGAAATAGAACATCCAGAACTACGGCATATTTTGGGATTGCTAAATGTTTTGAAAACCTATAAACTCCCCACCACTGATTTAGTTTCAGCGGTGGGGAGTTTCAATTTTTGTATATTATACCTGTATCTCAGTGCCGTTCTTAAAGGTGAACCATACATCAGCTTTATAATAAACAGTAGTGTAGTCAACAAGGCGGACTTGGCAAGGTAAAAGCGGTCAACTAGTACGTTGTATCACTGAAGAAGTCAGGAAAAGACTTGATACAAGGATGAGAGAAATTGGATTAGAACTACCTCTTACCCGATTAGTTATTCATCGCTTATATAAATCAAATCATCACCTAATATTAATTCTGTATGCATCTAGATAATTAAATAGGTGTTTTTTCTGAAACTCTATCATTGCAGCAAAAGATATTGACGAGGCTTTAAAGTTATTAAAAGACCATCCGCATTATGGGTATGGCGATGGAAGTACTGTTGAAATTCATGAAGCCATGGATATGGGTGATTATGAAAATGTTTAAGTAATAATGTTATTGGTGATTATTGTGAAAATACACCATCAGGCCATACCTCTTTTGATGGTGAGACTGATATCACAGATATTGAAAAGACAGAAGAGAATTCCCCAGTTATGCATATAAATATTTTATGAAAGATAAGAGGTACTACATGATTACTGTGTCAATTAAAGTTAAAGGATCTATTGAACAGATATGGGATTATTTTACCAATCCTGAACACATCATTCATTGGAATTTTGCCTCAGAGGATTGGTACTCTCCTTGGGCGAAAAATGACCTCCGTGTAGGTGGGAAATGGAAGCAAAGAATGGAAGTTCTGGATTTGATTTTGAAGGAGTTTACACTGAAATTACATTACATAAAGGATATACCTATGAACTTGAAGACGGACGAAAAATAATTGTGACCTTTGAGGAGGTAGATGGAGGGGTTATTGTTCGGGAAGATTTTGATCCAGAAACTGAAAATACAATCGAGCAGCAACAGTATGGATGGCAAAGTATTCTAGATAACTTCAAAAAATATAGCGAATCAGTAAGAGGCGGAATTATGTAAAATATATATGGCCGTATCAATGTAAAACTTATTATTTCAAGGAGGAAAATATGAAAGAAATTCAGTTTTTAATCGAAATAAATGCCTCTAAAGAAAGAGTATGGGCAACTCTCTGGGAGGAAGTAACATTTCGTGATTGGGCAAATAATATTGATGAAGGTATATATATGAAGGGCATAATGAAAGAAGGAAATGAAATCCAGTATATATCATCTGAAAATGGCTACGGTGTGACAAGTCTGATAGAGAAACTTAATCCAAATGAATTCATATTACTCAGTCATGTTGCAGACACAAAAGAAAGTGGGCAGCAGGAACGAAAAAAAGAGTGGACAGGTGGCACAGAGAGTTATTCCCTTGCCGAAATAAATGGAGTTACTACATTAATTGTTAAAATAGATGTCCCACTAGAACAAGAAGAAACCTTTAATGTCAGATTCCCCAAAGCTCTGGAACGTATAAAGACTTTAGCAGAAAAAACAAAGGTGAAAATTATATTGTAGATTATATAGCAGAACAGGCAGAAACCATTCAACCAATTTTAAACCAGGTAAGAGATGAGATTTTACGGGTGCTACCGAATACAGAGTACCCGTACTGGGCTTTCAAGGATATTTACAGCGTAGAGGCATCAGGGGACAGCAGGATAATAAAGCTTGAGGTTCCTGTAGAAGCGGCTGTTTTTTTGACATGTACGACTGGAACAAGATACTCAGCCTGAAATACATAGGCGAGACAGAAAAGGACGAACAGGAATTTAGAAAGATGCTCAGAGATTACGGAATCACCAGAGAAAGCGATGTCGTGCTTACGAATTTCTACCCGAATCTCAAGAGGCAGGTGCAGGAAAGCTGGAAGAGGCTCTTCAGGCATCATGAGGATATAATAAATGGAAGGACTCAAGCTGCAGGAAGCATACAGGAAGGGTTCTGGACTATAAGGAAAGAGTGGATAGTGAAATGATAAACTGAATCTTAATGAAAATGAGCTGCATCATATCGATGCAACTCATTTAAAATGTCAGCAGGGAAAAGGATCTACTTGAGCTTGCTGAGCTCTACTGCTATTTTTGCACCAAGCACAGCATTGTTGTAAACTAGCTGTATATTTGAATCAAGGCTTGAGCCTCCGGTAATCTCTTTTACCTTTGCAAGAAGGAATGGGGTGCTTTCTTTGCCTTTTATGCCCTTCAGATCGGCTTCTCTTACAGCTTCTGAGATAGCTGAATCTATGACTGCCGGATCCATTTCATACTCTGGAGGTATCGGATTAGCTACAACCACGCCTCCTTCTATTCCTAAATCCCATTTTGTCTTCAGTGCTTCTGCAAGCTCTTCTGGAGTGTCGACTCTGTAATCTACTCCGAATCCGCTCTTTGAGGTGTAGAATGCAGGCAGCTCGTCTGTACCAAATCCAACGACAGGCACACCCTGAGTTTCAAGATATTCGAGGGTAAGTCCTATATCTAGTATTGATTTTGCGCCGGCGCATACTACTGCTACATCTGTATGTGCAAGTTCCTGCAGGTCAGCTGAGATATCGAAGGTCTCCTGAGCTCCGCGGTGAACCCCACCTATTCCTCCTGTTGCAAAAACTTTTATTCCGGCTATGCTTGCAATCAGCATGGTGGAGGCAACTGTGGTAGCACCGTCCAGCTTTTTGGCAAGTATGAATGGGATGTCCCTGCGGCTGCATTTTATAGCATCAGAGCTTTTTCCAAGAGACTCTATCTCATCCTTGCTGAGACCCACCTTGAGCTTTCCATCCATGATGGCTATTGTTGCAGGGATTGCACCATTGTCTCTTATGATCTGCTCCACGTTGAGAGCGGTCTCGACATTTCTTGGATAGGGCATCCCGTGTGATATTATTGTAGATTCAAGGGCTACTACTGCTTTGCCTTCCTCGAGTGCTTTTTTGATTTCTGGTTTGATATCTAAATATTTTTCTAACATAATCCTGTCTCCTTCATGGTTTTATAAATATTCTCTTTTGAGATATTTGGGTTTATGGTATCTTCGTGTCCGAGCGTGAGTATTGATGCCGCCATTG
>RRZU010324104.1_pt1 | contig 20387 bp, 22 predicted proteins | sample 2165561 | NCBI WGS metagenome assembly RRZU01 (sample SAMN10456909, study PRJNA506462) | wastewater metagenome | isolation source: wastewater sludge | place: USA: Moscow, Idaho | reverse complement strand
TGATCGCGCTCATCGAAAGTCCTCAGGTGTGCTCGCTGAAATTCCTCACCTGTGAGCAGCGGTCAGTGTAGTTGTTGGCGGGTGCCGGTGGTGGTTCGGCGCAGGGTTTCCGCGGCGGCATGGTGGTCGCGTAGCCGGTAGGACTCGCCGTCGAGGTTGATGACGACGGAGCGGTGCAGCAGGCGGTCGAGCATGGCGGCTGCGACGGTGGTGTCGCCGAGGATCTCACCCCACGCTCCCACGCCGCGGTTGGTGGTGATGACGATGCTGGTCTTCAAATATCGTTGGGAGACAACCTGAAACAGTGCTGATGCGGCTTCGGCGGGCAACGGAAGATAGCCGAGTTCATCGATCACGAGCAGGGTCGGGCCGGCGTAGAACCGCATGGTGGTGGCCCACCTGCCTTCGATCGCGGCTCGGTGGCAGCGGGCCGCAAGATCGGCGGCGGTGGTGAAGTACGTCCGGTAGCCCGAATATGCTGCCGCCCTTGCCAATCCGACGGACAAGTGCGTCTTTCCTGTACCCGGCGGCCCGATGAGCAAAATGTTGGTCGCCGACTCCAGGTAGCGGCAGGTCCCGAGTTCGTCGATGAGCTTGCGGTCGATCCCGGCGGCGGCATCGACATCGAAGTCGGCCAGGGTGGCCGGGGTGGGCAGGCAGGCGAACCGCAATCGGCCCGCCAGCCGCCGAGCGGTGCTGGCCTCGACCTCGACGGCCAGCAACCGCTCCAACGCGACGGTCAGCGACAAACCCTCAGCAGTGGCCTGGTCCAGCACCGCGGGTAGCGCTTCGGCGGCCGCGGTGAGTTTGAGCTCGGCCAGGTGCGAGCGCAGCTGCTGGTAGCGGGAGGCGGCCGCCGACGGAGATTGCGTGCCGGTGGTCTTCGGGGTGCGTGGGGTCGGGGTCATTGGATGGTCCTGTTCTGAGCGGCCCGCTCGTATGCGGACAGATCGACGACGGTGGAATCGGTTGACGGAGTTGGAAATTCGATCGCAGTGGTAGACGGCTTCTTGAGTTGAAGTAGCTGCGCGGCAGCGGCTTTGGCCGCCGGACCGGGTGGGATGCGTTCCTTGCGGCGGTGCGGGCGCCCGGTGGTGGCCGTCGCCATCGCCGCGGTATCCAGGGCGATGACATGGCCGCTGTCGCGCACCATGACCCCGAGCCCGTCAGCGGCCATCCGATGCCGGGCGATGACGATCCCGCCCATGGTGGCGATGTCGCAGAACTGCCCGCCGAGCGGATGGCTGACCATGACGTGGGCGGTGGCCAGTTCCGGGGGCACCGAGTAGCGGTTGCCCCGGTAGGCCACCAACGCTTGCCGAGACGCGGTACGGGTCTCGGAGACGATCACCGGATACGGTGCCGCGGGGACGAGCCGCAACGGTTCGGCCTTGGCCACCACGGCGACCGAGGACCGGCCATCGGCGGTGGCCCGCAGCCGGGTGTCACCGCGCACCGCCGCGAAGCGATCCACACTGGCCTGGGCCTGCTCGACGGTGACGTCGTCGGCCAGGGTGCGCCACCAGCGCTGCGCAGCGGTGTGGTTGACCTTCTCCACCACGCCTTTGCGGTTGCCGCGCCGTGGCGGGCAGATCGCCACCGAGACGCCATAGTGCTTGGCCACGCCGGCGAAGCTCGCGGTCACCCGCCCCGAGCCGGGATCGCAGACCGTGGCCATCCGGTCGAAGCGCCACACCCGGGTGCACCCACCCAGCCCGCGGGTGACGCGGTCCAAACCGGCCACCAGGTGCGGCTGATCCTCCGACGGCGCCAGAACCCCGCGCCACTTCCCGGAATGCGCCAGTGACCCGACCAACAGATGCGCGGTCTTGCCCCAACCCCACGATTGCGGTGGATTCGGCAATTCCAGCCAGTCCCACTGGGTTTCATCACCGGGAGCGTGCGGGATGACGGCGTTCGGCCGCCCGGTGGCGGTCCGGCAGGCCTCGCAGACCGGGCGCAGATTGCGGGTGCGGATGTTGCGGGTCAGGCTCTGATACGACAACCCGAACCCGAGGTCTTCGAGTTCGTCGAACAGGGTGCGGGCCCACAGGTGTGGATCCTCGGTCAACCTGGCGGTGACGTAATCGATGAACGGGTCGAACGGGTCCGGGTCGGGCCGGGCGCGGACGCCGGGTTGGCCGTCACCGGCCAGGTACTTGCGGACCGTCTTGCGGTCGAAGCCGGTGTGGCGGGCGATCGCCGAGATCGTCCAACCACGTTTGCGTAGGGCATGTACTTCCACATCGTCCTCCCATGTGAGCATGAGAAAGCGGGCCTCCTTCGATGGAGCAACTGGCGTCAGACACCAGCAGCTTCGAGGGAGGCCCGCCCTTCTCGGCGGAGCCACACGGGTGGGGAATTTCGATGAGCGTCAGTGGGGAATTTCAGTGAGCGCGGTCACGGTCGGTGGCCCGTCGACGGTGTTCTACCTGGCAGTACCGAGGGACACTCACGGCCAGTGCCGGACGACGCAGCAAGTGCTCGGTTCGTCCGGTACAGCGAGCGCGGCGGGCTCTGGCGAATCCTGACGGTCAAGGAGGATCAATTGTGGCCCAGCGGCTTTCCCCACCACTGCCAGGAAATTTCGACAGAAAGGAAGTAGCTGTTGAGGTTGGTGGACATGCCCGAACCGGCGAGATCGTATGAGTTCAATGTCCGGGCGCACTACATGCAGCGGTTGGTCGCCAGCGCCGCGGTGTGCCATGAACTCAAGCACGCCGACGGTGAGATCGTCGGCCGCCCGCAAGCGGCTCTGGCCGTCCTGTCCGAGTGGATGCACACCAACTACGCCCTGCCCGAGGGCGACGTGAAGTTCACCTACGGGTTCGACGACCCGCTGCTGACGGCGCACGCCCGCGACCTCAAGCCCGAGCTGTTCGCCGCCGCAGGGGTCTGCGACGCGCTCGCGATGGCCTTCACTGCCGACACGGATCGCGAACTCAAGGGCGACATAGCCCACCTGAAGAACTTCCTGGATTCGTACCTGCGCCGCTTCGACTGGTAGTCCGGCGAGCCTAGGCCCTTTCGATTCGGTCGCGGTCGGGACGAGCAACTGTGCCTACGATTCATCGAACAGCGTCAGCGGAGTAGTACGCGCACGGCCTCGGCTCCGACGGGCCTTGTTCGGGAATTTTGGCCCAGGGCCATACTTCACGGCTTTGCCTCGCGTCTGCGTCGAGACTCTTGTCAGTATTTCGCGCCCTACCAGGTCCTTTAGGATGTCGCGCGCACCATAGACGTCAATGTCGAAGAGCCGTTGAATGGTCCCGTTGTTGACGGACTGATATTCCCTGACGTGCTCGATGATTTTGTTGTCGCGCTCGCTGCTTGTGCGCGAATGATAGGTGACAGCGGGACCCAGCCGGGCGAGTACGTCGCCCCGGAATCGGTAGTTCGGGAACCTTCGCGTTCGGGTGCCTGGCGTGGGCTCAATCAGCTCAACATCTGGTTGGCTCGCTTGGCGCAGGGCCGCTTCAGCATCGACTGTCGAACGCTGAATGATTGGTGCGATCTGCTGCGCCGTCACACTTTTCTTCGAGCAGAGCGTCATCAGGATGAGCAGAGTGTCGGTGTCATCTTTGAGTTGATCGGGCAGTTCGGCGACGACTCTGGCGACGTGGGTATTGGGTGGCACCCCTCGAAATCGGACATCCACTCGGTCTGGCTCGCTTGCGATCTCCGGTAGTGGACGTCCGCTCCTCGCCATTTCACGGAACATTCGGTTGACGCCCTGCCCCAGATACTCACCCCATCCCAGCGTGTTGAATGCTTTCGACAAAGATGGGTATCTGGGCTTTGTGCCGCGGGTCAGAATGTTGTGTGGGGTCACCCCTGCCACCAGAGGTCCGGGCGACGCGATCGCCAACATCGCCGGTGAGTGGTCCACATGAACGGGTTGATTCTCGCGGAGATCCCGATGGATGAGCGCGTTCGCCAGTGCTTCGCGAATGGCGATCGCAGGGAAGTCTTCAATGCTGAGTTGCTGGCCAGATTTGACAGTGACGGGGGTGACGGTAAGTCGGGCGGCGATGATTTCGAGGACTTCAGCGAAGGCCGTCACGAGCGGCCCGCTCCATCTTCGGCTGTAGTCGGCCTCACCCCCCGCAGTCTTTCGGTGCTGGTAAACGAGGAGTTCCTGGGGGGCGCAGCTTGGGTTTGCGACGAGCAGTATCTCTCCTGCCCTTGTGAGAAGCCCCTGGTCGGTCACAAGTCCCAGGCTTCTAGCGATTTCTTCTTGCGACGAGCGGGCCAGTCGGGCTCTAGCGTCATCGCCCGTCAGTCGCAATAGGTCGCGAACCTTCTCGATTGCCGCGTTCTCAATGCTCTCCAGAGCGCTGTTCGAGGACTCGGCTGACCAGTCTGCACCGCGGCGTTCATCGCTGAGCCTTGCTACGGCGGCGGGCGGCATCGGGCGACATTCCGTCTGCCACCGATGGCGATACTCGCCCTGGGAGGTGCAGTAAACCTCCAGACCTTCCTGGACTGTGATCACCAGGAGTCTGACTGTGCCAACCATGCGTTCATCGATAGCAACGTTCATGTGAGGCTGGGTACGGTCGTAAATCGCCGAACGCAAGTTGTCTATCGCAAGCGTGGTTCCCACAAAAGCGCTCTCACCGCCTGGCTTATCGTCGACACCAACGACGATTGTTCCGCCAACGCCGTTGGCAAAACACACGCATGCCTCGGCAAGGTCACTGGCCGCCTCTTTGAAGCTGGACTTTTCCGTCTTAAAGTCCAGTACGAACGACTCCATACTGTCAGCGGAGTGTCCGCTGCGAATCTTGGCGACTATCGCGTCGATGTCCGACATGACTTTGATCGTACTTTGGGGCAAGTGACGGAGTTGAGGTTGTCTCAAAAAGCCGTCAAAGTCGGGCCTTCGTGGCCGTCTGTCTCTCAGAGGGACGCGGCGTCTTGCCGCGCGGCTCAATGATTCTCGATCCGGCTCGCCGAGGAGCACGTTTAGGTCTCAGCCGCCCCACGGCCTCGCACGCGCCTCCTCAATACCAGCGGCCCTGGGTGTTTCGACAAAACACCCAGACAAGTGGGGTCGGTGGGCCCGAACAAGCCGCCTTCGCCTTGGGTTGTTGAAGGTCGGCGATGAGCACTGGATCGGCTTCCCTCCGGCCTCCGCCTCAGTGTCACGACGTTGTCACAACTCCACGGGAACTCGATCCGGACAGTCCCGGACAGCTACGGACAGCTAACGAACGAAAGGTGCAGTTCAAACGGCATCCTGCGGCAGATAGCCGGACACCCCCGGACAGCGGCGGACACCCCGGACCGACTTCCCAAGCTGAATACGCGGGTTCGATTCCCGTCATCGGCTCCACGACGAACTGCGACAACATTGTTCGATTGTTCGAGACTTCGGCTCGCTGCCACGACATTGCCGAAGGTGTTGGACCCGCATGCAGCAGCCCTTGTCCACCCAGTGGTGAGCTGTGGTCGCTCTCGTAACCCGGATCAATGCGCGCGACAGTCTGATTTATCGACCTAAATCGGACTAACGCTACAGTTAGTCCGAGTTAGGAGACATCTATGCAACCTCGAGATGCGTGGCCTAGCCACAGCGCAGAGCGACGCCCGTGGGTACAGACTCAACGGGGCGGCACCCGCGAGGACCGGACACTTCGTTCCGTCACAGTGTCGCTTCCGCCTCACATCGCCAAGATCGACGCCAACGTCGACGCGGATATCGCTGTCGAACTCGAATCCGCCATGAGTGAGATTGCTCGACTCGACACACATGGAACCCACCTCGCAGCGCTCAGCACTCTCCTGCTTCGCGCAGAATCGGTGGCGTCTTCGAAAATTGAGCGCGTTGAAGCGAGCTTGGACGACTACGCCCGCGCGTGGCACGGCGGAAGGGGAAATTCGAGCGCGGTCTCGATGGTGGCGGCGACCACCGCCCTGAACGAAATGATCGCGAGCGTCGATCGAGATGCCCCCGTGCAGATGTCCGCGATCCTGCGCGCCCATGAGGTGCTGATGCGAGACGATCCGACCGAGCGACGGCACGCGGGTCGAACAAGGACTGTCCAGAACTGGGTTGGCGGAAGCGACTACTCGCCGCGAAACGCGCTGTACATCCCGCCACCTCCAGACACGTTGCACACGTACATGGACGACCTGATGGAGTTCGCGAACCGAACCGACATTCCCGTTCTGATCCAGGCCGCCGTCGCGCATGCGCAGTTCGAATCAATCCATCCCTTCACCGACGGCAATGGCCGCATCGGTCGGGCACTCATCAACACCATCTTCAGGCGGAGGGGAGCAACGACGCGCCTCGTTGTCCCTCTGGCATCGGCGCTCGTTGCTCACCGAGAGCGCTACTTCGGCGCGCTCAACGCATACCGCGCCGGCGACCTACGCCCACTGATCGTCACGTTCGCGAACTCATCAAAGACTGCTGCCGCGGAATCACGCACTACTGCAGAGCGTCTGGCTGAGATACCGGATGAGTGGCGAAACATGGCCGGACCGATCAGGCGTCACAGCGCGACCGACAAACTACTCCTGCAACTGCCGTCGACACCGATCGTGTCGTCCGACGACGTCGCATCACTTGTCGATGCACCTCGAAGCAGCGTGTTTGCCGCAATAAAGCGACTGCAAGACACCGGCGTGCTACGCCCCCTGACCGACCGCAAGCGTGACCAGGTATGGGGAGCAAGCCTTGTACTCGACGAACTAGCCGACTTGGGGCGCAGGATCGAGCGAGCGAGCACCTAACTCCCCACCCCGAACCGATGACTTCGATACTTTCCCGAGTTCCTGTGAAACTGACTGCCGCGCAGCGGCATCGTCGAGCGCTGGCACGAATGGGCGCAGACCGCCAAGGACATCGGGTGGCGGGCGCATCGTGAACATCTCGTCGATCTTCGGATTGATGCCGGCCCCCTTCATGGCTGCCTACAGCGCAACGAAATTCGCTGTCGAAGGCTACTCCGAGTCCGTCGACCATGAAGTCCGCGACGACAACATTCCAGTGGTTCTCGTCGAGCCCGACGGCACCAGAACTGGTTTCGACGACAACACCGCGCAGCCTCATGGCCCGCTGCCGGTTTACGAGCAGCGGCGCAGGCGCTCGAATCAGGCCGTCGCCGAGAATGTGCACAACGGTGACGACCCCGCCGTCGTCGCAAAGGTGATCGTGGCCGCCGCGACGGACAAGGCTCCCAAGCTGCGCTATCCGGCCGGCTCCGCACGCCAGCTCAGCGCATTGCGCCGGTTCGCCCCGCGAAGGGTGTTCGACAAGTCGCTCGCAGTCGGCAACTGACGAATGACCGAAGTCGACACGACCACCCTCATCGTCCTCGCGGAGCGACGAACGCCGTTACCGGACAGTCCGTAACCGCGCCGTCGGTGGGCTCGAACGGCGCGCATCACGTGGTGCGATCCGGCTCCAGCCCAATGGCATCCGCGCAGTACTCCCAGATGGATTGGCGCACTTGGTCGTTGTCCCGCGTGAACGGCAGGTAGTGCTCGGACCGGATCCGCCGGTCGTGGAAGAACCGACCGGTCGGCGGTGCCGGTGTTGTTGCGGCCAGCCAGACCGCGGTATCGGCGCCCTCTTCGGGTGAGCGCAGCAGCGGGCCGGTGATGGTGCGAAAGAGGGGCAGCGCGTCGGCGACGCCCGGCGTGTCGGACCACCCGGGGTGCATGGAGTACACCGAGACGTGTTGCGCCGCCCAGCGTTCGGCGAGAATCGGCGTCAGCGCTACCTGCATCCGTTTGGTGCGTGCGTAGGCGACGGCGCCGCGATATGGGCCGTCACGGTATTCGGGGTCGGCGGCGGGGAGCGCCTGCGTGTACATCCCACCCGACGACATGAAGATCACCCGCGGATCGGGCGATTCGGCGAGCAACGGCAGCAGTAGTTCGGTCATCAGCACCGGCCCGAGAACATGAGTGGCAAGGGTGATTTCGTGCCCCTGGCCGGTCTCGGTGCGGGTGGCCGGCAATCCCCCGGCATTGTGCACCAGCACGTCCAACCGGGACAGCCGGCCGGCCAGGTCGGCCGCGAAGGCCCGTACATCCGCGAGATCGGACACATCGCAGACCTCGACCCGCACGTCGGCATCGGGTAGCGCAGCGCAGATCTCATCCCGGGCGCGCAGACCGCGCTCCCGGTCACGAACCGTCAGCAGCACCGTCGCGCCCAACCGTGCCAGTCCTGCGGCGATCGCCTGACCGATGCCGCGGTTGGCACCGGTAACCAGCGCGGTGCGGTCGCGCAGCGCGTTCGGTGCCGGGTCGGAGTTGTCCCAGCCGGCTCGCCGCACCTGATAGCCCACGCGGGTATAGCCGGGAACCACCGTGCGGTCCAGCACGGTGTCGAGGAGCGACCTGGCGCCGTTACGCATACCCATGCTGACCACTGTGCCTGATCGCCGGCCGGCGGGTTCGAGTCACCTGATCGGAACCTGGTTCAGCAGCGGCAACGCGGCGTAGCTTCAGAGCATGCCCACCCACAAAGCCGTTCACGTCGCTCGGGCCGGCGGAGACCTCGCCCTCGCCGACGTCGAGACCACCTCACCGCCGGCGTGATCACGTGCGCATCGCGGTCGCCGCGTACGGTGTGTGCGGCACCGACCGCGAATTCGTCGCGGGCCACTTCCCCGGGATGATCTGGCCGCTCACACTCGGGCACGAGATTGCCGGGACCATCGCCGAACTGGGCGCCGGCATTGACGCCTACCAGGTCGGTGACCGGGTCGCGGTGCTACGCCGAGTCGGTGACGGTCCCCGTCAGCGCGCTCGCCCGGATTCCCGACGAACTGTCGTTCGCCGAAGCCGCCCCGATGGGTTGCGCCGGCGTGACCTGGTCATCACGACGTAGCCGCGAGGCCGCAGAACACCGCCGGCGACGCCGAGTACGGTCGGGCTTCGCCGACATCGGACAAGGCACGTTCGCGCTGTGGTTCAAGTTCATCGCCGAGAATGTGCCGTTCATGGTGCTGCCGGGCTTCGTCCTCTACGCCATCTATCTGCAGATCGACTACCTGACCAGTCGAACTCAGTAGACGACTACTGCAAATTTCGGTCGATGCTCACTGCACCACGTATATCGGCGCGCCGGGGTTGACGGCCCGCCGGACGAGGCGCACTGTGATATTGACCACAACGTCACTTCGGGGGGATAAGGACGGCCGGATGACCACCAAGGACAAGTACACGGCAATACCGGATCCATATTCATGGCAGGTGCCCAGCGCCGGTGACACGCGCTTCACCTGGGAGTACGACGAAGGGCGCGCTCGGCTGCTCTCGCTGTACCAGAAGGGCAAGGACAAACAGTGGGACGCGCAGTCACGCATCGACTGGTCCCAGGACGTCGACCCGACGAACCCGATCGGCCTGCCCGACGAGTTCGTTCCGCTGTTCGGCAGCCCGGCGTGGGAAGCGGCCGACGACAAGCACCGCGCGGAAATGCGCCAGCACTTCCAGTCCTGGCAGTTCTCGCAGTTCCTGCACGGCGAGCAGGGCGCCATGGTGTGCGCGGCCAAGATCGTCGAGGTCGTCCCAGACATGGACGCCAAGTTCTACGCGGCCACCCAGACCATGGACGAGGCACGGCACGTCGAGACCTTCTCGCGGTTCCTGCAGGAGAAAGCGGAGCTGGTCTATCCGATCAACACGCACCTGACCGCCCTGCTGGAGGACACCCTGCGCGACTCACGCTGGGATATGCCCTACCTCGGGATGCAGGTCCTCATCGAGGGACTGGCCTTGGCAGCCTTCGGTGTGCTGCGCGACATGGCTCCGCCGGAGTCGCTGGCCAAGCAGCTGCTGGCCTACGTCATGCAGGACGAGGCGCGCCACGTCGCGTTCGGCCGGATCTCGTTGAAGGACTACTACTCTGCGCTCACCGACGCCGAGCGCGACGAGCGGGAAGAGTTCGTCGTCGACGCCTGCTACCTGATGCGCGACCGGTTCCGCGGCGAGGAGGTGTTCGAGACCCTCGGCCTCAACGTCAAGGAGTGCGCCGAGTGGGTCGACAACTCCCCGCTGATGATCCAGTTCCGCTCGCACCTGTTCAGCCGCATCGTGCCGATCGTCAAGGACATCGGGTTGTGGGGCGACAAGGTGCAGAAGGCCTTCTCGGACATGGGTGTGCTCGACATGGCCGGCTTCGATATCGAGGCGCTGATGAAGGCCGACGAGGACCAGGCCGAGTCACTCGAGAAGGCACACGCCGAGATGGCTGCCCGGGCGGTCGAGGTCGATCAGGCGATCGCGGCGGGGATGAGCTGATCACGCCGACGGGTGCCACTTGGACACCCGGCAGGTGAATGCGTAGCGGCCGTCGTCCACCCCGATGGTCAAGGTGCCCGCGATGCTGCCGTCGATGGACCTGTGCAGGACCGTGAACGGATGCCCGGGACAGTCCTGGATGTCGGCGATCGGCGGGATGGTGCCGACACCGACATCGTTGTCGTCGATGTCGTCCTCTTCGATGACCGTCACCGCCACGCCGTCGATGTACGGATTGATCTCCTCCGGAATCTTGTCGCCCACTACGCGCACCGAGTCGTCCTCGAAATCGCCGATCACGGAGTTCGGGATATCGACGATCAGATCACCATCGGCCCGGATCTCGAGAGCGATGTCGTCGGCTCCCCAGCCCGATGTCTCGATCTGGCAGGTCAGTGTCGTGTCGATGTTGAACGGCTGGGCGGGGAAGTGTTCATGGTGGGGCACCTCCGGGATGAGCACGATCGCGTCGCTGAAGGTCCGGCCGACATGGCGGTGCGTACGCAGCCGATAGGAACAGTCACCCCATCGGTCGGCAAGGTGAACCTTCACGAAAAACGTTGCGGGCAGAACGAATCGGGTTCCGAGGTCGGGATCGATGATGTTGCGATAGGGCGCTTGCGGGGTGCTGAAATCGTCACCGAGATAGATGTCGTACACGGTCTCGGCCCCGTCGTAGAAGAAGCCGATGTCGTAGGTGCCTGCGACGTCGAACCGATACCACCGCACCTCGCCGTTGGCCAGGCTCGACGTCTGTGCAAAATCGATGACATCGGGAATCCCGAATGCCGTGGCGGGCGTGCAGTTCGGCGTGACCCGGTTGAATTCGGCGCGCAGTGGCTGATGATCGCTCAGGTACGGCAGCGCGCCGTGCGGGTCGGCCAGCGCACGGTCGATCCGCACATGCTGGACGGCGAGTTTGCTTGCCGCCGCGGTGACTACGTAGTCGAGCCGTTGCCGGAACGGCTCGTCTACGGCGTCGGCGGTGTAGCCGGGATCGGTGCGTCCACTGGTACCGCCCGGGCACTGGTCGCGGCCCCAGCGATCGACGAGTTGCGTGAACAACGGGGCGCCCGGCTTCCCGAAGAGTTCGGTCCATTCGGGATCCGGTCCGGACGGATGGGCGTCGTCGTCCAGCATGCCGTGGCCGACGATGTTGAGGTCGCCGAGGAGTCGGCCGTTCCCGGCGTCGAGGACGAGCAGGTGGCCGGAGCCGAGAAATGCCGTTGCGGCGGGCCGGTTGAACTGCCCGACGCCGCTGCCATGGGTACCGAACCGCACCCAACTCGCACCCGGATGCGCCTGCGCGATCTGGCGCCCCGTCATCGCAGCGACCGTCACCGTTCCCTGCGCGCCACCGATCATGGCGATGCTCGTGGGGTCCAGGTCGTCGATCTGATAGACCGCCCCACCGAACAATTCGGTGAACGCGAATGCCGTCATCCAGCTCCCCCTCGTCTCGCGCCGATGGTGGACCTGCCGAGTTCGATCGTCCACCACCGCTCGGCCCCGCACCCGGGTATTGATTACCCGTCCGCGAATACGCCGCTACTCGACCCTGATTCAGGTTGGTAACGATCGGGAATATATGAGGTGTCGCTCCTCGAAGTTGGAGGCCAAAAGGACGACACTGGCAGGACAACCTAACAACTGCCCTGAATCGGGAGTAAACATGACCTACAACGTCGTAGGAATCGATGTTCACGATCTAGCGCCGGCTCCGAAGTTCACGCCGCGTAAGCGGCATCTTCGGGCCGTCGATCCCCTTCCCACCGAGGCATCCACGAGGTGGACACCCGACGACGTCGCCGAATTGCGCGCGGCCGTTGACGAGTTCCCCCGCGAAATCGGATCTTCCACGATGCTCGACATGATCGTCGAAGCCGAGGGCCTGGCTCGTTAGACCTCTGGCCAGGACACCAGCCGGCACGGAATGCCGGTGTTCTCATCGGTCAGATAGCTGGCACACACGCGGTGATAGCCGTCAGCGATTTGCAATGCGACATCGCTGACGGCATTACCGCGCACCAGCAATATCGGCGACAATCGTTTGTCATCGTCTATTTTGCCGAGATCTGATTTCACATGCGCATTGTTCGCCGGCAGCATCGGCAAACGCGCGGCGCGCAGAATATCCTTTGCTGCGAACTCCAATTGCTCCGCTGAACGCATTGCGGCGACGACAGAACTGATTGCGCCAGCATCCGCGAGCATGCTCAGATACGACGCGGCGGCGTCATAGTCGTGCGCCTCTGGCTCGTCCAACCACTTCACCGGCATGTCCGCAGGTTAGCCCGTCAGGGCAACAGCGGCGGACGGCAGGCGTTCGAGGTCGGATCCCACCACCACCCGTTTTCACAGTTGAGCGGTTGCGGACCAACACCGAGCGGCCTGCACACGTTGGCCGTCGGGTCCCACCACTGACCCGGATCGCACGCCAGGGGTTGCGGGCCGACACCCAGCGGGCGGCACACGTTGCCGGTCGGATCCCACCACTGCCCCGCGTCGCAGGGCAGCGCCAGCGGCGCGCCGCCGTCGCGACACACGTTGGCCTTCGGATCCCACCACTGCGCGGGTGCGCAGTCCGCCTTGCTGATGGCCGGCAATGCGATGGTCCCGGCTGTAAAGGGAGCCAGGGCGAGCACGCTCGCTCCGAGCAAACGGGACGCTCTCTTCCACATGATGATCCCCTATCGTTTCGGTGCCTTCAGGCTATGCATAGCGGCCCTGGAATGTAAGGGTAGCCGAACTTTTTCAATCGGACACTGAAACTTATTGTCGGCCAAGCATTTTCGAATACCTTGGGTTGCACGCCAATCGCGTGCCGCCTAAACTCGGTCGCAGCGAAGGGGAGTAGCCCCCAATCAGTTGATCGACATACTGGCCCACCCAGGCCCGGTCATCTGGACCGGTTCTTTCCGGTGGGCGAGACCTTCGGCCTGTACAACCACCTCTGGTTGTCGGCCGGAGGCATTGATGACCCCGATCGGCAGCCACGAATAGGAAGTCTTCGGATGCTGGCTGCCCTGCTGTTGAGCTTCGCCGTGATCTTCGTCGCCGAGATGGGCGATAAGACCCAGCTGGTGGCGATGATGTTCGCGCTGCGCTACCGCTGGTGGATCGTGCTGAGCGCAATCTTCACCGCCACCATCGCCGTCCACTTGGTGTCAGTGGCGATCGGCCATTACCTGGGTGCCGCGCTGCCGACGCATTTGCTCGGCATCCTGGCAGGCGCGATGTTCGTGTTCTTCGGCCTGTGGACCCTGCGCGGCGACAGCCTGTCCGATGACGAGGCCAGCAAGACGGAGAAAGCGTCCGCACCGGCATTCTTCGTGGTGACCTCGGCGTTTTTCCTTGCCGAGCTGGGCGACAAGACGATGCTTGCGACGGTCACCCTGGCTGCCGACAAGCCCTGGATAGCGGTGTGGATCGGTTCGACCATCGGCATGGTGGTCGCGGATGCACTGGCGATCCTGGTCGGTGTGGTCGCCGGCAAGCACCTGCCGGAACGACTGATCCAGATCGTGGCCGCCGGCCTGTTCCTCGCCTTCGGCGCATACATGTTGATCGAGGGCCTGTTCCCCGCCGCCTCGAGCCTGGTGGTAGCGGCAGGCGCCATCGGCGCCGTCGCCGCATTCGCCGCGCTCCTGTGGGCGCTGCCCGAGCGACTTCGGCCGGCGGTATTGCGACCCGAGCCGGCCGAGGTCCAAGCCGCGGACTAGATCAGAAGACGCGGATCCAGTCGATCAGCATGTCGGCGGGGTAATTCCCGCCGGCAGGCTCCCGTCCTCCGGATCCGCCGACCGCCACGTTGAAGACCGGCTGCAACGTATAACCGGGATCGTTGAACGGCCAGTCCTCGATCGAGTTCATCGCCACCTCGAAGAATGGCGGCATGCCGGGCTGGTAGTCCTTCCAGAAGTACATCCCGGTCGGCAGCCAGGTCATCCGCCAGGTATGCCAGGCACTGTCGACCGGATGCGGATCGGTGGCAAACGAGGTGCCGTCGAGGCGAGCGTGCACGGTGGTGCCTGACGGCCAGTCGTTGTTGCCGTACCACTCGATCATGTCCACTTCGCCGCCGCGGACCGGATCGTCGTTCAGCAGCCAGAATGCGGGCCAGGCACCGCTGGTCAGGCAGTTCAGCTTGACCCGAGCCTCCCAGGTGGTGCCGATGCCGCCGCGCCAGTTGCCGATGATCTTCGCGCCGGCGTACTTCTCCTGGATGTTGTTGCCGGGGCCGCGCGTCGCGCGGATCACCAGGTTGCCGTTGCCGTCCTGGAAGACGTGTTCCTGGTCGGTGACGTAGCGGCCCATATTGAACGGCTTGTCCCACTCGACCGGGTTCTTGATCGTTTCGCGGGCCGGGACGATGAACCACCAGGCCGGGTCCGGCGGAGCACCGGCCGGGCCGTTGAACTCGTCCTGGAACAGGAACACCGGACCGGCCGGGGCCGCGGCGGGAACGGGCCCGCCAGGCCCAGGCGCAGGCACTGGACCAGGGGGAACGTCTCCCGGCACCGGGTCGGCGGCGGCTGTTTGGATCGGCAGTGCAGTGGCTGCCGCGCCCAAACCCATCATGAACATTGCGTGTCGTCGATCCATCTCAGGCACAGCTGCACCATAGACGATCGAGAGCTGGCTGGACGCTAGGCCGGTTGAGCTACTCGAGCAATCCGCGTCGCATGGCCTCGGCGACGGCGGCCGCCCGATCGCCGACCTCGAGCTTCTCGTAGAGGCGTTGCACGTGTGTCTTGACCGTCGAAGGCGCCAGGAACAGCTGGGACGCCATCGCGGGAATTGTCTTGCCGGTGGCGATGAGACCGAGGATCTCCCGTTCCCGGGGGCTCAGCACCGGACCGGACGGTTCGGCGCGTCGGCGGATCTCCCCGGCCAGTCCGGCCGCCAGGGCGGGGCTGATGACGTCGCGGCCCCGTGCGCAGTTCAGGACCGCTGCGACGATGTCGGCCCGGGTCGATTCCTTGGGCAGGAGGCCGGCGGCGCCATCCTGGATGGCCTGGTAGACGACGGCGGATTCGTCGTGCGCCGACAACAGCAACACGCGCGTTGGCAGTTCGTCGCGCACCACGGCGGCGGCCACCTGAGCGCCGTCGAGGCCGGGCATCTGGTAGTCCAGCAGGGCGACGGCGGGCTGGTGCTCCTTGATGGCCGCCAGCGCCGCGGTGCCGTCGTCGGCCTCGGCCACCACGTCGATCTCCCCGCTGGAGGTCAGTGCGCGCACGACGCCCTCCCGGAACAGCGGATGGTCGTCGCCGACGACGACGCGGACTTTCTCGGCCACGCCGCCACTTTCCCATACCAACCCGTCTTAAGCTGGGCCAATGCCAGACAAGCTGCCCCCGGGGCCGCGGCTGCCTCGCCTGGTTCAGGCCGCGGTGTTCCTACACTATTGGCCGCGTTTCGTGGCGGCCTGCCGGCGGCGCTACGGCAGCGTGTTCACGCTGCGGATGTCGGGGTTGGGCACCGTGGTGTACCTCGACGATCCAGCAGACATCAAGGTGGTGTTCGCCGGCGATCCGGCGCTGTATCACGCCGGCGAGGCGAATTCGGTGCTGGCGGGTCTGTTGGGTCGCAGCTCGGTTCTGGTGATCGACGAGGACGTGCACAAGTACCGCCGGCGCCTGATGCTCGCACCCTTCCAGCAGAAGGCGGTGGCCGGCCACGTCGGTCTGATGGCCGACATTGCCGCCAACAACACGGCGAAATGGCCTGTGGGGAAAGAGTTTCCGGTGTCGTCGCGGATGTCGGAGATCACCCTGGAGGTCATCCTGCGGATCGTCGTCGGCGCCACCGACCCGACGCGGCTGGCCGAACTGCGCGCGGTCCTCCGGAGGCTGCTGACGGTCAACTCGTGGAATGTGATCGCCTTCGCCAAACCCAAACTGCAGCAACGCCTTCCGTGGCGCTCGGTGCGGCACCAACTGGCCACCGCGGACAGGTTGCTCTACGCCGAGATCGCCGAGCGGCGCGCCGACCCGCACCTGGCCGAACGCACCGACGCGCTGGCGATGCTCATCCGGGCCACCGACGAGGACGGCCGGTCGATGAGCGACCGCGAGCTCCGCGACCAGCTGATCACCCTGCTCGTCGCCGGGCACGATACGACCGCGACCGGGCTGTCCTGGGCGGTGGAGCGGCTGACGCGCCATCCGGACATTCTGGCGAAAGCCGTTGCCGCAGCTGATGCTTCAGCCGCCGGCGATCCGGCGGCTGACGAGTATCTCGATGCCGTGTGCAAAGAGACGTTGCGTATCCGTCCGGTGGTGTTCGATGTCGGGCGGATCCTGACCCGGCCCGTGGAGTTCGGCGGATACCACCTGCCGGCCGGGGTCATGGTGGCGCCCGGTGTCGGGCTGGTTCACGCCGATCCCGCGGTCTATCCGGACCCCGACCGATTCGATCCGGACCGCATGGTGGGCGCGACACTCAGCCCCACCACGTGGCTGCCGTTCGGCGGCGGTAACCGCCGGTGCCTGGGCGCGACGTTCGCGTTGACCGAGATGCGCGTGGTGCTGCGGCAGATCCTGCTGGACGTCGAGTTGGAGACGACGACGGCCCGCGACGAGGGCCAGCACGTCAAGCACGTGATCCTGACGCCGAGCCGCGGCGCCCGCATCCGGGTTCGGGCGCGCCGTCAGCTCTCGGCGTCGAACTCCGTATCCGCCTCGTCGAGCGCGGTCACGGCGATGCCGTAGGGCAGGAACCGCACCTTGCGCTTGGGATCGGTATTGCTCTTGTTGGCGCGCAGCGCCTCGATCTCGGTGGCGTAGACCTGCTCGACGGTCGCGGCGCCCTCGTCGCCGACGATGAAGATGGCCCAGACACCGTCGCCCGTCTCCCCGGTGGTCTCCGGTTCGGGACGGCCCCGCCCCGCGGCCTGGTCGAACAGCACCGACCACCCCGCCCGGTTCCCCGACTGCTGGAACAGCCCGCCGAGGGCATCGCGCAGACCCTCGCCGGCCTCCCGGACCATCCGGTCGAAGTCGTCCGGATCGAATCCGAACGGTCCGTAGTTGCTCATCGTTGTCCTCCTCATGGCGCTCGGCCGCGCCACCTGCGTTCCTGTCAGTGTGCGCGCAGTTCGATCGGTTCGCCAGAACGCAAGGTCAAGCGCTCTGCACGACGGTCAACGGCAGCGATTTGCGCTCTTCGAACGTGAAGGTCGACCCGCCGGAGAACCTGACCACCTCGACCTCGGATTGCTCTTTGATCGGGGCGTCGGCCACGGTGAGTTCGAGCGTCCAGTCCGTGTCGGTGCCCTCGACGTGCACTTCGACGTGCGGGTCGACCGCAGTCGCAATGGCCTGCAACGGCTTGACCGAATCGGGTGAGCACAGTGCGATCCACGCGCCGTCGTCGTGGGCGGGGCTGCGGTGGACCTGCACCCGTCCGTCGGCGAAGTCGGCGTCGACGTAGCCCGCCGGGTTGAACAGCGGGTGCAGTTCCATCGTGCGCAACACACCTTCAGCACCCGCGGGGAGCTTCAGCGCCTTGTGGATCCGCTCGGCCGCAATTCCGGCCAGGCCGATCAGCTGCTTGGTACAGATCTCGAGAGCCTGCTGGTCGTCGGTGGCGCGCTGTTGGACGGCCAGGACGAAGGACAGATTGAGCAGGTGCATCTGCAGACAAACTTCCTCGGCGATGCGCACCAGGGCCGAGTGCGAGAACGCGCCGAAGTCGACGTCGCTGACCAGCGGACCGGAGTAGTCCGACTGGCCGTAGTCGGCCGGGTCGATGGGCGGCAGTTCCCAGCCGGCGGCGACGGTCTTCTCGATCACCGCCAGCGGCGGCAGACCCTTGACCTCAGGATGGGAGTCGTCGATGACGACCGTCCAGGCGCAGTGCGGGTGCCGGTCCGACGGCGTACGCGGCGGGCGGTGAATGGGTCGGACCTGCGCGCGCGCATTGGTCGCGACAGCGGTGGCGTCGAACGTCGGGTCCTCGATGTCGTGGCACATGCCCCGCACGTAGTCCTCACCCATGGGTTCCACGTCGAGCAGTGCGCCGCAGTGGTCCAGATAGAACTCGCCGTGCCACCGGTCGTGCACGACGTAGCGGAAGTCCATGAACTGCGGCGGCGCTCCGATATCGAGCTGCAGGCCCTTGAAGATCGTCAGGATGTCGATGCCCTCGTACTTCAGCGCCTTCTGCATGCGCCGGGTATAGATCGGACTGGCGCCCGACCACTCCTCGATGGCGATCTGCAACATTTCGGGACGACCGAAATTGCTGATGCACCAAGCCATTCCGGAGCGGTCAATGAGCTGGCCGATCAGCAGGAGTTCGGGGACGAGTGTCGCCAGCTCGGCACGGGTCAACGACGAGAAGCGACTGGGGGCTGAAGTCACGTGTTCTAAAATAGAGTAATCCATGTTATAAAGTCAACAATGACAAACGTTGCTCCGACGCGACAGACCACCGCACCGCGCAAGCGCGGTGACGACACGCGCGCCAAGATCATCGACGAGACGGTGCGCTGCATCGTCGAGGAGGGATTCCCGGCGGCGACGGCCAAGCACGTCGCCGAACGCGCCGGAGTCACCTGGGGCGTCATCCAGTACCACTTCGGCGACCGCAACGGGCTGTTGATGGCCGTCGTGGACGACGGCGTGAGCCGGCTGGTGGAGAGTCTGTCGACCGCCGAAGTCGGCGAACTGCCGCTGGCCGAGCGGGTGGCGACCGTCGTCGATATCGCGTGGGACTGCTACAGCAGCCCGACCTCACGGGCCGCCCTCGAGATCCTGCAGGGCATGCGCAGCGATCTGAGCCCCCGGCGGCATCTGCTCGAGATGAACGACGCGATCGGCCGACTCGGTCGGCTGATCTCCGATGACCCCGCCGATCGCGCAGTCGCCGAGGTCATTTGGGCGGCCCTGCGCGGGATGGTGATGGCCCAGATGATCATGAACGAGCCGCTCGACTGGCAGCGTGAACGTCGCACCCTGGTCGAGATGGCGATCCAGCGCCTGTGCTGCAATGTTGACCATGGATGATCTCGAGGCGATCAAACAAGTCAAGTACCGGTATCTGCGGGCCCTGGACACCAAACACTGGGCGGACTTCGCCGACACCCTGACCGACGACGTCGTCGGCGACTACGGCTCGTCCCTGGGCCAGGAGCACCACTTCACCAACCGCAACACCCTCGTGGAGTACATGCGGAATGCGATGCCGGAGAACGTGATCACCGAACACCGGGTGACGCACCCGGAGATCACCGTCGACGGCGACGAGGCCTCGGGTATCTGGTATCTGCAGGATCGCGTGATCGTTGCCGAGTTCGATTTCATGCTGATCGGCGCGGCGTTCTATCACGACGAGTACCGCAAGACCGCCGACGGCTGGAAGATCAGCGCGACGGGCTACAAGCGGACCTACGATGCCACGCTGTCGCTGAAGAACCTGGACTTCAAGCTGATGGTGGGCGACGCGTACGCGTGATTGTGTTGGTCATTCGTGGTCGTTCGGCATGATCACCACCGGATTCTCGCTCAGCGGTTCGACGACGACGCCGACATCTTTCATCAACTCGATCGAGCGGTTGGTCTCGAGCACGCTCTGTACGTCGCCCTCGAGCACCATGAACCCGGCCCGGTTCATTCGCGTGTAGAACTCCTTCATCGTTTCCACGCTTCGAAACACCGGCATGTACCGAACACCGTCGCGTTCGAGCAGAAACACCCGTTGCCCGCCATCGGTGGTGTCGCCAAAAGGCGTGGAGTAGTAGACCCTGTTGTCCGCGTCAGCCGACGGTGTTTCGGCCGGCTTCTTCTTGAACAGGCCATGAGATCTCCTTCCGCAATGGAACTTAAATTCGACCTTTCGGCGCGTTCATATCAGTCGTGGTGGATCTATTCTAATCGCATATCGCCACCATCGATAGCAGGTTCGGGCGATCTCAGATCCATCTGATAGCTACCAGCTTCGTTGCCGAAACGATGTTCTAGGTCATATCGCTGGAGTTGAACAGGACGCCGCCGGGATGAAATCAGCGAATTAGATAAGTGAAATAGTTGCCGATGCATTCAAGAGATTTCGCCGAGAGTTCGGGGTGGCGTTCATGCATCACTGACTCGACGAAGTCGCCCGCATCGTTG
>RRZU010072334.1_pt1 | contig 20388 bp, 21 predicted proteins | sample 2165561 | NCBI WGS metagenome assembly RRZU01 (sample SAMN10456909, study PRJNA506462) | wastewater metagenome | isolation source: wastewater sludge | place: USA: Moscow, Idaho | reverse complement strand
TGCAAAAATTGAAGAGCTCTTATACGATATGAAAAAAAATTTTACGATTGTTATCGTTACTCATAATATGCAGCAGGCTACTCGTGTATCAGATCAGACAGGATTCTTCTTATTAGGGGATTTGATCGAATTTGGAGATACGGAACAAATTTTTGCGAATCCGAAAAATAGTAAAACAGAAGAATATATCACCGGACGTTTTAGCTAGGAGGATAAAATGAGAAGAAGATATGATAGAGAATTAGAAAAATTAAATGATGATCTATCTGATATGGGATCTTTAATATCAGATAGAATAACGATGGCTATTTATTCTATGATAAACGGAGATAAAGATACATCCCTTGTGATTCGCCAAAGCGATGACGAAGTGGATGACTACGAGAGTAAAATCGAAAGCAGAGCTTTAAAGCTGATTTTAAAAGAACAACCGGTTGCCAGCGATTTACGACTGATTTCAGCAGCTCTTAAGATGATTACAGATATGGAAAGAATCGGAGATCATGCTGTAGATATTGCTGAGATATCTTTAGAAATGACAGAACATAGAAGTCAGAAGTCCTTTGAAAGAATGATTAAGATGGCAGAACTTTCTATAGATATGGTAAAACACAGTATTCGCAGCTATATATCAGGAGATCTATCCTTAGTAGATGGCATCTCAGAGCATCATGCCAAGGTAAAGGCTTATTTTGTCGAAATCAGAGATCTGGTTATCGAAGACTTGAAGAATAATGAAAAGCCGGAATATGCAATTAATCTGTTATTGATCGCAAAGTATCTAGAAAGAATTGGAAGTCATGCTAAAAACATTTCAGAATGGGTAACATATTCTATAGATGGTGAATTAATATAAATATAAGAAAGAAGGATGGACATGGCCGCTATTTATATAGTAGAAGATGAAGAAAATATTCGAAATTTAATCTCTTATGCTTTAAACAACAGTGGCTATGAAGCCCTTGGGTTTGGAGATGGGGCGTCTTTGTTTTCAAAAATCGACGAAGAGAAGCCCTCTTTGATTATTCTCGATATTATGCTGGACGGTGAAGACGGATATGAGATTTTAAAACAGATTCGTTCTACAAAGAATATTGAGGATATCCCGATTATTATGCTTACAGCAAAAGATCAGGAATACGATAAGGTAAAAGCACTAGACATGGGAGCGGATGATTATATTACAAAGCCCTTTGGGGTAATGGAGATGATCTCAAGGGTGAAAGCAGTACTTAGAAGGATCCCAAGTCAAGAAGAAGCTGTTGAAGAAGCAAACGTAGAATTCAAAGATATTATTCTCGATCTGAACAAGCGAACAGTAGAGGTCGACGGAAAATTTGTGGACATGACTTTTAAAGAATTTGAGTTATTATATTATTTAATAAAGAATCGAAATATTGTTCTCACAAGAGATAAGATAACCAATGAAATTTGGGGATATGATTATGAAGGAGAATCGAGAACGGTAGACGTTCATATTCGAAGTCTGAGACAAAAATTAACAGAAGATCGCAAATATATTAAAACTGTACGCAACGTAGGATATATGATCGAAGATTAGGGATAAATTATGAGAAGACTATTGACTAGGTATTTAATCGTCATTATCGTGGTGGTCACGATATTGACGATTTTCTTGCAATCGGTATCTATGCAAGATGACTTGATTTATGCAAGACAGCAAGTAATAAATGAGATTGCCCAAAACTATAAGGGTAAAGAAATAGAAAATATTCCTACGACCTTTGAGAAAGAAAAGACATCGGAAGCGGTTGATCTTGAAGGGAAAGTGTCTGCTAGAACCACGGATATTAATGGTCAGGAGTGGGTGTTTTTTGAAGAGCCTTCAAGCTATCTAGATCTTTTTATGGCGGCGATTCCTTCTGCTGTAGGGATTATTGTATTAGAAATATTAATGGTTCAACTGATGGGGTATTTGATTACAAAAAGAATTTTAAAAGAATTTGATCCCGATGAGCATCTAGTCACAAAAATATTTCAGAATGATATTGTTACAACGAAAGTCGACGAATTAAATCCTTTTATAGAAGAAATTCAACTTGAAAAACAAAAGATGGACTATTCTTATGATAAAATTCAGCAAAGTGAGAAAATGCGGTCTGAATTTACAGCAAACATTACCCATGAATTAAAGACACCTTTAACCTCCATATCAGGATATGGAGAGATGATACAGCATGACATTGCAAAAGGAGAGGATGTCAAGAAGTTTGCCGGTATTATACAAACAGAAGCGAAAAAACTTCTCGAACTCATTGATAATATTATTAACCTTTCAAAATATGACGGTTCTACGAAATTAAATATCTTTTTTGAGGAATTTAATATAGGAGAATTAGGGCGAGAAATTGCAGAAGATTATCAGAATATTATCGGTCATAAGCAGTTAAAGCTGATCACGATGATAGAAGATATCGATTTTTACGGTGATAAAGAAAAGATCGATGAATTGATTACAAATCTTCTTTCCAATGCCACAAAGTATAATGTGGAAGAAGGAAGTATCAGTTTGAAAATCTACAAAGAACTTAATAATGTTAAAATTATCGTGGAAGATACAGGTCTTGGGATGGCAGAAGAAGAACAACGACGTATATTCGAACGGTTTTATGTTGCAGATAAATCAAGAGGAAAAAAGTCAGGAACAGGTCTTGGCTTATCTCTAGTAAAACATGTTGCGATTATCCACGGCGGGAAGGTTTCTGTACAAAGCCAGCTAAATAAAGGAAGTGTATTTGTAGTGACCCTACCTATAGAACTTCCTGTTTCTTAAAAAGCAAGGATCGAATTCATACATGGATTCGATCCTTGTTTTTTAAGAAATTTATGTTATCGATAAGAGCAAGACGAGGATTATAAGCTCTAGGATATGCAAATGATATAGAACAGAAAAAAGCGCATAGCGATTATAATTTTTCTTCTTAAGACAGCATACCCATAGATATGATTATTTAAAGTATTAAAAATGTCAAAATTATTTTAAGAAATACATCGAATAAAATGACCTGAGAACCTTTCACAGAGGATCAGATTTGATATAATAAGAAGAAAAAACGAGGTGTTCTATGTATAAATTAGGATTTATAGGTTCGGGAAATATGGGAAGGGCCATGGCTCTGGGGGCAATTAGAAACAAATATGCAAAGGCAGAAGAGATTATCTTTTTTGATGTTAACGAGGATCAGGCTTCTAAAATGGTACAAGAAGGAATACTTTTAGGAGATTCCAATGAAGAGGTTGCGGAAAAGAGTGAAATTGTGATTTTAGCGGTTAAGCCAAATCTTTATGATGAAATATTAGACGATATCCAGCCGTTTTTAACAGAGGAAACCCTTCTTCTTTCAATAACGCCATCTTATTCCATTAAGAGCTTGAGGGAAAGACTCAGCCATAAAGCTAAGATTATTCGAGCCATGCCGAATACACCGGCTCTAGTCGGAGAAGGAATGATGGGTGTCTGCTTCGAGTTGGATTTTGAAACAGAGGAAAAAGAAAGGGCCTTTCATTTTCTAAGAAGTTTTAGTACAGTTATCGAAGTGAAAGAAGAGATGATGGTGGGAGTCGGATCTGTCAGCGGTTCTGCACCGGCTTTTGTGTATATGCTGATCGAAGCTATGGCGGATGCTGCTGTTTCTTATGGAATTCCGCGGAAAGATGCTTATGTATTTGCAGCTCAAACAGTCAAGGGGGCAGCCGAAATGGTGCTAGAAACGGGAATTCATCCTGGAGAGCTGAAAGATCAAGTAACATCCCCAGGGGGAACAACAATTGTAGGCTGTCTAGAACTCGAAAAAAGAGGATTCCGCTCAGCTATCGTCGAAGGAATGAAGGCAACAGGAGAACGGTTTAGAGAAATGGAAGAAGAAGCGGAGAAGTAAACAGGGGCCGGATAGCAAACCTAGATGGGACGGATCTGGAAGACAGGCAGGCTCCTTTGGGTGCTGAGGAAAGAGAGAAGTGCTGAAAGGAAGAGTCAAAGTATAAAGGAAAACGAAAAAATTTCTATTTTCGATAATAATCAAAAATTCTATAGGCAATTTAAACACATTCTTTAGGATCTTATCCTGCAACTTAGAATATAAGAAAGCAGAGGGCTTTGATATATCAGCTCTCTGCTTTTTGTTCATACTTCTATAAAAACTTGCACCTTATCTAGGATTCAGGCTTTTCTTTAATGAAGGTACCATTTTTTAATTCTTGGAAAGCTTGATTTAATTCTTCGTTTGTGTTCATTACGATAGGGCCGCCCCAGGCGATGGGTTCTCTTAGGGCAGGGGCTTGGAAGTAGATAACACGAGTGTCTCCATGATCTGCTTTGATTTTAATGCTGTCTCCGTCTTTTCCAAATAGAACGGCGGTTTTTTCTTTTACTGGCTCGTTGTTGATATTTGCTTCTCCTAAAATCGTAAAGGCAAATGTGCTTTCATCTGGAGAAGATGGAATTTCTATTTCTTTACCGTCTTTCAAGTCGATGTCGAATATGGTTGCCTGAATATGATGAGGTTTTACTCCTATAGCACCTTCAAATCTACCGGAGATTACCTTTAGGGTATAATCCTCTGTTTTTATTTCAGGCACATCTTCTCCTTTGATGTCGAAATATTTAGGGGATGTCATTTTTTCGGATTTTGGCAAATTAAGCCAAATTTGAAGACCAAGCATTCTTTCTGATTCTTGAGGCATCTCTTGATGCAGAATTCCGCTTCCTGCTGTCATCCATTGTGCATCGCCGTCTAAAATGGTGCCTTTATTACCTAGGCTGTCTTCGTGGTCGATTTCACCATGAATTAAATAAGTGATCGTTTCAATGCCTCTGTGAGGATGCATCGGGAATCCTCTATAATAATCTTCAGGATCTGTGGAATCAAAAGAGTCCATCATTAGGAAGGGATCATAATCTTCCACATCTTTTGTTGAAAGAACTCGTACAAGGCTTACCCCTGCTCCATCTTGTGTTCGATAACCTTGGACTGATTTTCTATTTGTTTTTAACATGAATATTCTCCTTTCAAATTTCAAGTAATTTGTTTGGTAAACTTGTTCTATACAGATAATATCACTAACTAGTAACAACGTCAAGTCTTGTTGACTTTTTGTTGATTTTTTACAAGTTTAAAGCCCATTGCCAGCATAGGAAAGAGAAAGTCTTTATGTTATAATAATACAATAAGACAAAAATTAGAGTAGTTAGATATAAATTAATCGGGGGTTTAACGAGTGGAAGAAAAAATTATAGTATCAGGGAATGGACCTTTGGAAGGCACGGTAAAAATAGGCGGAGCGAAGAATTCAGCTTTGCCGATTATTGCGGCCTCTCTTTTAGGGACAAAGCCTATTATACTGGAAGATGTGCCGAAGCTTAACGATGTAGGTGTAATTTTGCAGGTGTTGGAACACCTAGGAGCAAAAGTAGAATATTTAGATGAGAGAACGATTAAGATCGATTCTTCTAATCTGACAAGCTATGTCACTCCTTTTGATCTTATGATCAAAATGAGAGCATCGTTTCTAGTGATGGGACCACTTTTAGCAAGATTCGGTATTACAAAAACATCATTGCCTGGTGGTTGTGCGATTGGTATGAGACCGGTAGATCTGCACTTAAAAGGATTTAAAGCCTTGGGAGCGGAGATTGTAAGCGACTCGACAAAAATTGAAGCGAAAACAGAAAGCGGATTAAAAGGAACGGTTCTGTATCTGGATTTTCCATCGGTAGGAGCTACACAAAATATTATGATGGCTGCAACGATGGCTGAAGGGGAAACAATTATTGAGAACCCTGCAAAAGAGCCTGAAATTGTAGATTTAGCAAACTTCTTAACCAAACTAGGAGCAGATATAAAAGGAGCCGGAACGGCAACTATCCGCATAAGAGGCGTAGAAAAATTAGGAGGAACTACTCATCCTATTATTCCAGATCGGATTGAAGCAGCTACCTATATGGTAGGTGCGGCGATGACAAAGGGAGACGTTACAGTAGAAAACTGCATCGTAAGCCATATTTCGCCGATTATTGCAAAACTTCGTGAAGTGGGCTGCGATGTGTACGATATGGAAGAAGAAGACAAGGTGCGTGTTGTTGCGAGGGACAAAAAGCTTATCGGTGCAAATATTAAAACACTGCCTTATCCAGGTTTTCCTACAGATGTTCAAGCGCAGTTTATGGCCCTTTTATCCATTTGTGAAGGACAGTCTACTGTTACGGAAACTGTTTTTGAAAACCGCTTTATGCATGTAGACGAGCTTTTAAAAATGGGAGCTATTATTGCGACAGAAGGGAAAGAAGCACAGATCGCAGGTGTTCCAAAACTTCATGGAGCGGAAGTGAAGGCAACAGATCTAAGAGCAGGAGCTGCATTGATACTTGCAGGTCTTACAGCTGAAGGAGAAACGAAAATAGGCGAAACTTATCATATCTATCGCGGCTATGACGATATTATAGGAAAGCTTAGAAAATTAGGTGCAAATATAGATCGGATCGAAGAATAATGCAAATTAACCGGTATAAAGAGGAGATGATTTATACCGGTTTTTTTTCGAAGAAAACCAGGAGGGGCTATGAAAATAGAAGGAATTGTAAAATCCATCGTTTTCGAAAATGAACAAAATAATTATAGAGTCCTCCGTATAGAAACAGAAGATGGAGAAATTATGGCCACAGGTCAGATGCCTCCTGTTATCGAAGGAGAAGAAGTATCCATGGATGGGGATTGGATCTATCATGACAAGTATGGAGAGCAGCTTCAGGTATCGGGTCTCAAAAAATCGGGAAAAGTATCTCCTTTGATGATCGAAAAGTATGTAGGAAGCGGTATCCTTCCCCACGTTGGGAAAACGATGGCGAAACGGATTGTGAAAGTTTTTGGAAGAGATACATTGAGTATTCTTCAAGAAAATCCGGCTCGGTTGATGGGAATAGAAGGGATCGGGAAAAAGAAATACGAGGATATCAAGCTTGCATTAGAGGATCAGAGGCAGACCCAGGAGGTCTATTTTTATCTCCAGAGACTGGGAATCGGAATGGCTCAAAGCAAAAAAATTATCGACCGCTATCAAGATGAAACAATCGAAAAAATTGAAGAAAATCCTTATCAGCTGGTAAACGACATCTGGGGTATCGGATTTAAGACAGCCGACGGTATTGCCCTTCGAAATCAGCTGGATCCATCTTCTCCATTTCGGATTAAATCCGGTTGTGTTTATTATTTAAAGCAGGAGGCAGAGTCGAATGGTCATTGCTATATGCCTTACGATTATGCCTTAGAAAAGATTTCACAGCTGCTCAATCTTAAAGGAGAGGATATCGAAGAGGTCTTGACAGAGGCGATGATGGAAAATCTGATTCTGATAGAATATGCCGGTGATGAAAAAGTTCTTTATCTTCCCGAATATTATGATGCGGAGATCAAAGTAGCTGGAAAAATTGCTCAAATAGCCAGCAGAACAGAAGAAGTCGACGTGGACCTGCAAAACAGATGGGATGAACTGGAAGAAAAATACGGCATCAATTTTTCTCAGGAACAAAAGGAAGCGATCCGTTCTTCTTTAAAAGAACAAATCCTTATTATTACTGGAGGACCAGGAACAGGAAAGACAACGATTATTCAGGCAGTTGTCGATCTTTTTATAGAAAAGAGTTATGAAGTTACCTTAAGCGCCCCAACAGGGCGGGCAGCAAAGCGGTTAGAACAAAGCTGCAAAGTACCAGCGAAGACGATTCACCGTCTTTTAGGCTATAAGCCTGTTGACGAAGGAAGAGGCATGATTTTTGATTTTAATGAAGAAAATCCTCTTTTGACCGATCTACTGATTATTGACGAAGCTTCTATGATGGATCTTCGTCTTTGCGAAAGCTTGTTCCGAGGAGTAGGGGAGGAAACGAGAATCATATTTGTAGGAGATGTGGATCAATTACCTTCTGTAGGAGCAGGAAATGTTTTAGAAGATATGATCCGAAGCGGTGAAATCAAAACGATTGCGTTAAAGACAATATTTCGTCAGGGGAAAGAAAGCAATATTGTTTTAAATGCCCATAAAATAAATCATGGAGAAGATCCGATTCTAAATGAAAAAGGCAAAGATTTTTTCTTTATACAGGAGAAAAATCCTTCGTTCATTCAAAAGAAGGTCCTAGAGCTTGTGGCACGCCGCCTCCCTGAATACTATAATCTTCAGGGTCCGGAAGAAATTCAAATCCTCACTCCCATGAAAAAGGGAGAGCTTGGAACTTTAGAATTAAATCGTTGTCTCCAAGAAGTAATCAATCCAAAAACACCGGACAAGGAAGAACTTTATCAAGGGGACAGGATTTTCCGAAAAGCCGATCGTGTGATGCAGATTCGAAATGACTATAATAAAAGCTACAAAACCTTAGAAGGACAAGAAGGGTTAGGGGTTTTCAACGGAGATTTCGGTGTTATTTCTGATGTGGATTCTTCTGGCAGAACCATAGAGGTTCTCTTTGATGAAGAAAGAAGGGTTCAGTACACCTATAAGGAATTAGATGAACTCTCTTTATCCTATAGTATTACAATTCATAAATCCCAAGGCAGCGAATTTCCCGTTATCATTATCCCTATAGGGCCAGGACCTTATATGCTCTTAACGAGGAACCTGATCTACACTGCAATTACAAGGGCGAAAAAAATCGTCGTACTAGTGGGAGATCCAAAATATCTTTATTATATGATTCATAATAATCCTGACGACCGCAGGCATTCTTCCCTTGATAAGCGGATAAAGGAATATATTCAAGTTTATAAAGGTGTGTATGAAAGGGATGATTAAAAAATTGTTTTTCCATCCTAAACTCTGTTTGGATTGCCATGAGGGATGGATTGAGAAAAATTTCCTTTGTCCAGACTGTAGGGAGAAGATAGATTATGTCTATGGGAGAAATCGAATCTTATCCGATGTGGATTGTGTTTTTCCCTTTTATTACGGAGGAGAAATAAAAAAATTAATTATACGATATAAATTCCAGAAGGAAAGCTATCTGTATTGTGTTTTTGCAGAGATTCTCTATGAATATATCTGTGACTATAAAGAAAACTGGGATGAAATCGTAACCGTTCCTTATACAAAGAAGAAAGTTCAAAAAAGAGGATATGAACCTGTAACAAAAATTGGCGAAGAGTTGAGCCGCATGCTTAAAATAAAACACAATCTGGCCTGTAGAAAGGCTAGAGAAACAGAAGATCAGCATTTGTTAAATGCAGAAGAGAGAATCGATAATATGAAAGAGGCCTTTCTATGTGATTCTTCTGTAAAAGGGAAAAATATCCTCCTTTTAGATGATATTATGACATCCGGTTCTACATTGCGGGAGTTATCTAAAACCCTGTTAGATTCCGGAGCGGCCTCTGTAGATTGTCTAGTAATAGCCTCTGAAAACAGGGAGGAGAAGGGGTATTGGTATCGATATGAAAAAAATTAAGGATATTTCTCTAACCCTTGTCGGCGAATTGTCTTCCAGAAAACAAGCACGTGAATATTTTTTAGAATGCAGTAGAAAGAACCCCAAGCTTTTTAATGGGGTGATTTATTGTGTTGGGAATATTGTTTGGAATGGGGAAGTTGCATCTTTAGATCTATATAAAGGCCGGTATGAAGACTTCCTTTACAATGAAGTCTCGCCGGAAAAAGTTCATCCCCTAGGGGTGGAAGTCCTCCTAGAAACAAAGGATCATTTCTTAATCCTTTGCAAAATGGCTGGTTGGACCCATACTGCAGGGAAATACAAGACAATAGGAGGCAATGTAGATAATGAAGAGGGACTCGTCCATATCCATCCGAAAGAAACAGCCGTGAGAGAAATAGGAGAAGAGCTTAGTATAAACTGTTCGAAAGATAATCTTCATCTGCAGTACTTCTATTCGAACCCGGAAGGATTTACATCGATTCTTTACAAGGGTTTCTTAGATCAGAGTCGAGAAGAAGTAGACAATATTTTTACCGAATGGAAGAAAAAAGATCCGGAACAGGAACTGGAAGCTCTTATCTATCTTGAGAACAATACAGAATCCATAAAAGCATTTCTAGAACATAAAGAAAAACAGAAAACAAACTTTCTAGAAATACTCCTTAGAGAAATATTAAGGGAAAAGCTTACGAAGAAGGGGTGAAAGACGGGAGTGAAAAAGTATTTGCTTTTCTAGGTAAAAAACAGGAATGCCTCGTGACTTGCAAGGTAGAAGTTCAGATTTTTTTGCAGATGCTCTTTTGCGTTTTTCTTTAAGTTGAGATGGGTAGGTAGAGGATTAACACTTAGTATAAAAGCACCTTGTTTTTTCAGAAAACAAGGTGCTTTTTTTATGGAGATTCTGTATTTGTTGGTTTTAGAAAAAGCAGAAAGCCGCTCCAGAGCTTTTCTCAAAAGAATTACGATTCCTGTCTTTCAGATCTTTCCTATCCTTAAGAGCTGGGGACTTTTAAAATCCTTAAAAAGATTAAAAAAGCAATTCCCTTCGAGTTTTCTTTGTTCTGGACTGCGAAGCAGAGCCCTCATACCTGGTTTCTAATAATACTGTATCGCTCCTGGAATGCGGTCTTTTTGGATCGGGAGTTTTTTTACAACTAAGCGGTCGTATAATGCAACAAACTCGGAGGTAAATAGAAGAGTCAGGCTAGAAAGGTTTAGCCAGATGAATAGGGCCATAATTCCAACTAAGGGACCATATGTGACACTCATGTTGCTGATATTCGACACATAAAAGGAATAAACTAAGCTGATAAACATCCAGCCTATAGTAGCCATAACTCCTCCTACTACGGCTGATTTTGTAGAGATTCGTTCTTCTTTTTCAAAATCAGGCCCCCGTTTAAATAAGAAGGTAAAGCCGAGGATCATCCCTATAATAGGGATAGCAAAACGTACAGCATTTATTAAAAGCCTTACAGGGGAGTCTAAGGTAAAACGGAATAAGGATTCGACGCTCTTGATGATTACATCTCCGAATACAAGACTTGCAAGAACGGCGAAGATTAACAGCAACAAAAGAAATGTAAACAAAAGGCTCTTAAGTTGGACTCGGATAAAACTTTTATCCTGTTCCACACCAAAGGCGATATTCATAGCACGTATAATGGAATTAACACCTTTTGATGAAGACCAAAAAGCCACGATTAAACTGACGGAGATGATTCCGGCACTGTTCGAATTGATAATACTAAAAATAATCGGTTCAATCGCTTTTACCGTCTCTTCAGGAAGGACAGATAAAAAGGATAGGATTTTATCGATGTGTTCTGCAGCAAACATCGTCAGCAGATTAAAAACGACTACGATAAAAGGAAAAAGAGCCAAGATAAGGAAATAAGCGGACTGAGCACTTAGGTCTGTCATTCGATGCTGCTTTATATTTTCTAACAGTAATTGTGCATAGGTTTTAAATTTTTGTTTCTTATTAGACATATAGTAAATCCTCCATTTTTGTGGGGATTTTCCCCGGATTTTGATTTGCTGATTAGTATTATAATACCCATTTTTAACGATCCTTAATAGATTCTAGCAAATTCTATAATTATTATAAAAATTGTGTAAGAATTATGGATCAATAATAGATAAATAATTAAATTTATGTTAGCAAAATGTTATCCCATAAGTTATTCACATAAAAATCAAAGAAAAATCAGTTTACCCACAAGCTTATCCACATTATCCACAAAGACTTATCCGGATATTGTGGATAAGTACATATGTTTGTAACATGTGTTTCTCTGATAAATATTCATTATTCTAAGAAGAAAGAAATTTTACATAGAAATAATGAATTATTGATATTATTTTCTGAAATCGGGTATATCTATATCAAGCAAAACATTTAGTTTTGTTAAATAAAAAGTTTAATCAGACGATTAGATGGTTAGGAGGCAAAGTATGAAATTAAATTATACCGGTAAAAACTACGATGTCAGCAACACCTTAAAGGAGGTCGCTGAAAAGAAAATTGGAAGGTTGGATAAGTATTTTAAAGATGATGTAGAAGGACGAGTTGCCTTCAGCAGTCAGAAAAATCTTCGTATCGTAGAGGTGACCATCTTCTTGCCAGGTGTAGTGTTAAGAGCAGAAGAAGCTTGCGATGAGATGTATACATCTATCGACAGAGCGGTAGATGCTCTTGAACGACAAGTTCGAAAATATAAGACACGTTTACAAAAGCGTTATAATACAGGAGAAACCATTCGATTCGAGAATATCGAGTTTGAAGAGCCGGAAGTTCAAGAGGAAAAAGGTCCTGAAATTGTGAGAGTTAAGAGATTCGGTTTAAAACCGATGAGTCCAGAAGAGGCAGTACTTCAGATGGATTTGCTAGGACATAATTTCTTTGTATTCTTAGATGGGGAAACAAATGATGTTCAAGTAGTCTATAAGAGAAAAGACGGAAACTACGGCTTAATCGAACCGGAAGTATAAATCAGGCAGAAAGAGTCAACATTTGTTGATTCTTTCTTTTTTTCAAAGGAAGTGAACTGTATGAATATAGAAATCACTAAAAAAGCTGTAAACTTTCTAGAAGATGTGGGAGAAAAGGAAATTATAGTCTATATGCTGGCAGTATTCTGCTGAGGTCCTACAAAATTTGAACCGCGAGTGTCGATGGTCAAAAAAGAAGTAGACGAAGAAAGGTTTGATTCTATGGAACTGGAAGGAATCAAAATATACTTCGATAAAAGATTTTACAAGAAGAAAGAAAAGTATAAAATAGATTACTCCCCTACATTAGATAATATAACAGTACAAGAAATATGGAAAAGATAAGGAGCGGTTATTATGGCGACACCTCATATAGAAGCAAAGAAAGGCGATATAGCGGAAACAATTCTTTTGCCGGGAGATCCTCTTCGGGCGAAATTTATGGCCTATACTTATTTGGAAAATGTGAAACAGTTTAATGCAACAAGAAATATGTATGGATATACAGGAGATTATAAAGGAAAGAAAATATCTGTGATGGGTACTGGGATGGGAATTCCTTCTATGGGAATTTATGCCTACGAGCTGATCCATGAATATGGGGTGAAACATCTGATTCGTGTAGGCTCTGCAGGAGCCTATAGCAAAGATCTCAATCTTTACGATATTGTTATTGCCATGGGATCCTCCTCGGATTCAAATTTCGCCCATCAGTTTGATCTGGATGGAAATCTTTCTGCGACAGCTTCCTGGGAACTCTTGTCAGAAGCTGTAAAAATAGCAAAAGAGAAAAATATTCCAGTCACAGTGGGGGATGTATACAGCTCAGATATATTCTATAATGCAAAGACTGACGACTGGAAAAAATGGGAAAAGATGGGAGTCTTAGCAGTGGAGATGGAAAGTTACGGCTTGTATTTGACTGCAAAAGCAGCTGGAGCCCATGCACTAACCATACTAACCATTTCAGACTCTTTTCACTTAAAAACACAAACGACAGCAAAAGAAAGAGAAACATCTTTTACAAAAATGATGGAAATCGCATTGGAGTTAGGCTAGGAGAAACAATGGAACTTAATAAATATATAGATCATACATTATTAAAACCAGAAGCTACCAAAAAAGATATTTTCAAAATCTGCACAGAAGCAAAGAAATATAATTTTGCTTCTGTTTGTGTGAATAGTTCCTTTACAAAGATCGTTCACGATCTCTTAGCGGGCACGGATATAAAAACATGTGTTGTCGTAGGCTTTCCTTTAGGGGCTATGAGTACAGCAGCGAAGATTTGTGAAACAAAATATGCATTGGAAGATGGTGCAGAGGAAATCGATATGGTGATAAATATCGGACTTCTCTTAAACGGAAGGTTCGAAGAGGTCTATGAAGAGATCAAAGCCATCAAAGAATTATGTGGAGACCGTGTTTTAAAGGTGATCCTTGAAACCTGCCTCCTTGAAGACCTTAAGATTATCGAAGCCTGCCAGCTGGCTGAAAAAGCCGGGGCTGATTTTGTGAAAACCTCTACTGGATTTAATAAAGAAGGGGCAACGATTGCAAATGTAAGACTTATGAAGCATACAGTTGCAGATCGTTTGAAAGTAAAAGCAAGCGGAGGAATCCGAACGAAGGAGGATGCGATCGCTATGATAGAAGCTGGGGCAGATAGAATAGGCGCCTCGAAAAGTGTAGAAATCGTTTTAGGGGAATAAACCGTTAAATTTGATGACTTCAACCTTAACAAACAATGCTATTATGTTATAATAACCCTAGAGTATATTTCGACGAAGGAGAGTCATATTGAATGGAAAAACCTATTGTTGCCAAATTCGGCGGTTCAAGTCTTGCCAACAGCGAGCAGTTTAAAAAAGTAAAAAAAATAATCGAAGAGAATCCAAACAGACGTTTTGTCGTGCCTTCCGCACCGGGAAAGTCAAATCCTGAAGACACAAAAGTAACAGACCTATTGTATCTATTATGGGATTTATACACACACAATCAGGACTATTCAAAAGTATTAGAAAATATTGCGAATAAATATGAAGATATCGCAAAGGGAGTCGGTCTGGATTTTGATATCTCCGAACATATCGATTTGATGATGAAAGAAATCGACGAGGGAGCATCGGTAGAGTATGTAGTCAGCCGGGGAGAGTATTTGAATGGAATCTTTCTTTCCCAGTATCTAGGTTATGAATTTGTAGATCCTGCAGAATTTATTGTATTCAACACAAGAAAACAATTAGACGAAGAACTTACGTATTCTTTGACGAGCAAACGTCTTGCAAAGCTAGAAAATGCGGTAATACCAGGTTTTTATGGATCTTTGCCAAATGGAAAAACGATGACTTTTTCAAGAGGTGGATCGGATTTGACAGGGGCCATCATTGCAAGAGGTGTTGATGCTCAAGTTTATGAAAACTGGACAGATGTTTCAGGATTTTTAATTGCAGATCCTAGAATCATTAAAAATCCTCAAGGGATTTCAAGAATTACTTATAAAGAGCTGAGAGAGCTCTCTTATATGGGTGCTTCTATTCTTCATGATGAAGCAATCTTCCCTGTAGTTTCAAAAGGGATTCCTATTCATATCAAGAACACAAACAGACCGGAAGATGAAGGAACAGAAATTGTCGCAGACGGTACACCAACAAAAGAACAGCCTAGAATTACTGGAATTGCAGGACGTAAAGATTTTACTGTAATTTATATTGAAAAAGTAAAACTAAATCAGGATAAAAGCTTCCACAGAAAGCTTATGAGTATCTTAGAATCAAATGATATCTATCTAGAGCATATGCCTTCTTCTATCGATTCGATTTCTCTTTTGATTAATGATGATAATTCGAAACCATTGATCAACGATATCGTCTCCGAGATCAAGGCAGTCTGTAAACCAGACTCTATCGGCTATACAAAAAATATTTCATTGATAGCCGTTGTAGGTCATGGAATGCGATATGCATCCGGTACAGCTGCAACACTTTTCTCAGCGTTAGCAGGTTCTGATATTAATGTCCGCGTTATCGTTCAGGGTTCTAGTGAGTTAAGTATTATTGTCGGTGTAGAAGATAGAGACTACGAAAAAGCAATCCGTGCAATCTACGATTATTTTATTACAAGAACAAAAAAAGACTAGTATGAATTTCTAAAGAACAAGAAGCAATATCGTATGCCATCAGACAGAAGACAGGCTCATTAAGATTAGGAGTTTGTCTTCTTTTTTATTGATAAAAGCAGACCCCAGCGAAGTTCTTTCGTTAAGAAAGAGGAAACATTGAGAAATTCGGTCTGAAGAAGCTCTATCCTTTTAGAAACTAATTATAGTATAGTAGTCAAAAGAACGATTTTAAAGAGAGGCGCTTATGGATAAAAATCAGATAGGAGAAAAATTAAACAGGGGTCTTAACTGCAGCCAAAGGGTTTTTCTGGAATTTTCTGACCGCTATGGTTTGGGATACAAAGAAGCGAAGGCGATAGCAGAGGCCTTTGGAGGCGGGATGGCGAGAGGAGCTACCTGCGGTGCGGTAACGGGAGCTTATCTTGTTTTGGGTTTGGAATATGGAAGAGGGGAAGAAGACAGCCGAGTCCTAACGAAGAGTAAGGTCCGAGAATTTAATACAAGATTTATCGAAAGGATGGGAAGCTTAACTTGTGAAGACCTTTTAGGAGGAAATATCTCTACAGAAGAGGGATTAAGAGAAGTTCGACAAAACAATAGAATGGATAAAATATGTCCAAAGGCAATAAAAACTGCTATTGAGATTTTGGAAGGAATGACGAAATAGCTGCTGAGATGAAAAGATGCAGAAAGACAGCGAAAAATCTTTCTATAGCATCGATATGCAATTAAGAACAATTTGATAAAAAATACACAAAGTATTATTAATATGATAGTATGGATATAGAAAAAAATACAAAAAGGAGATTCAAGATGAAATTACAAAAACTATTATTGTGGGGTGTTGTCTTAGGGGGAGTCAGCTTAACAGCCTGCGGAAACACAGCAACAAAGGAACAAACACAACAAACAGAGACTGCAGCAGAAACAAAAGCAGAAACAGCAGCAGTACAGCAAATGACAGGAGAAGAACTAAATAAGATTGAAGAAGATAATAAAGAAAAAGAAAAATATCTTGTAATCGATGTTCGTTCGAAAGAAGAATATGATGCAGGCCATGTTAAACATGCGATCAATATCAATGTGGATGAATTAAAAGATAATCTTAGCCGTATAGAAGCTTATAAAGAGAAAGATGTTGTAACAATCTGCAACACAGGCAAGAAAAGCCAAAAAGCAGCGGATGAGCTTATAGCTGCAGGATTTACAAAAGTTCATAATGCACAAGGTGTAAAAGATTTTGATTATACTACAATGACAAAAGTAACAAGTGTTTTAGGACCGGAGATTCAAAAAGCAGCGGACGAAGGCAACGCATTTATCATCGATGCTCGTGATGAAAAAGACTATAAGGAAGGTCATTTAAAAGGAGCTGTTAATATTACTCCAGATACCATTGATGCAAAAATAAATGAAGTTCCGAAAGACAAACCCATCTATGTACATTGCTACACAGGAAACAAATCTTTTGTAGTTGCTGATAAATTAGCAGAAGCAGGATATGAAAATGTACACAATTCTATAGACGGTACGAAAGAATATACAGAGTTTGTTTTAGAAAAATAAGAAATAGAGATTCGCAGGATTTTATCCTGCGAATTCTTATATAAGGAAGGATTTATGAAAGAAAAGATTGTTTTCTTTACAAAAGCACCGAGACTGGGGTTTGGAAAAAGCAGGCTCAAACAATTCTTGTCTGAAAAAGAAAGGTACGACCTTTGTGTTCAGCTGATAGATGAAAATTTTTCTGTTTTAAAATCTGCAGGCTATGATATGGAAATCTATTTTGACGGCGATCCCTGCGATATTAGCTTTATAGAAGGAATAAAAAAAGAACAGCATGGTTCGGATCTTGGGGAAAGAATGTTTTTCTCTATAAAAGAGGCACTTCAGAGCTCCGATAAAGTTTTGCTAATGGGATCGGATTTATATGGGATTTCTTCTCCACTTATCCAGGAAGCTTTTGAGAAGCTTGAAACAAAGGACCTTGTTATCGCCCCGGCAGAAGATGGAGGCTACGGTTTGATCGGCATGAAAAAAAGCTTTGATCTTTTTTCTGACATAGAATACAGCAGACCGGATGTTTACGAGAAAACAATAGAAAAAGCCGAGGGCATGGATCTAGAAATTGCAGAATTACAAAAGGTCCGAGACATAGACACGTTAGAAGATTTAGTTGCTGCAGAAACAAAGGCAAGAAAGGTTCGTCTTTTGGGACAGGGAGAATATAATATCAACTATCTATGTGATGATTCTTATGTTATTCGAATTAATCTTGGAAGCCAGCTTTATTTAGGCAAAAAACAAATCCCTTACGAATATAATGCATTAAAAGAGTTGCAGCCATCGAAAGCAGTTCCTAAAGTCTATGGCTGGAAAGAAAGAGGGATTTATCTTCCTCTGCCTTTTTTAAGGATGGAATACGTGAAGGGGAGACCTTTAGATTACGATAAGGATCTAAAAACAGCAGCTGTTCTTCTTTCTCGGATTCACAACCTCCCTACGGAAGGAAGCAGTTTAATCTATGAGGAGAAACCTTTTCAGTCGATGTTTGAGGAATGCAAGACCATGTATAGCAAATACAAGGCCTGGGATAAGCGGGAAATGGCTGTGATAGAGAAAATAGATAGGTTTATGGAAACAGCAGAATCGTTAGGATCAGAGGATCTTGCAGAAGGAGCTTCCATTATCAATACAGAGCTTAATAATCGAAACTTTATTATCGGGGAAAACAATGTTGTTATCGACTGGGAAAAGCCCATAATCGGCGAATGCGAGCAGGATTTAGCTCATTTTATGGTACCTACGACAACGAATTGGAAGACGGATAAAATACTTTCTGCTGAAGAACGGGAATTGTTTCTAAAAGAATATGAACAGTATCATCCTATAGATCATCATAAACTGGGAAAATATCTTGTCTTTAACTGCCTTCGGGGTCTTACATGGTCCAGTATGGCACAGATGGAATACAACACTATGGAAAAAACAATCGTAAACGAAGATACCTTGGAAAAAATCAATTATTTTTTATCGGCTTATTTTTTAGAATTTATTGAACAGAATTATTATGAGGAATATTATGGAAATATGGAAACAAAATAAGAAGAAAGTAGTTTTAATAGGAATTATATTGTTCTGCCTCATTATTTATTTAGCAGTTCCTTTTGTAAGGAATTCTGTTAATGAGGCAGTACAAATTCTATCATCCTCGGGAATAGATGGAGTGATAGAATATATTAGAGGATTTGGAGTATATGCGGCAGTGGTATCCTTTTTATTAATGGTTTTACAATCCTTGATCTCTCCGATTCCTGCGTTTTTGATTACATTAGCGAACGCTGCTGTTTTCGGTTGGGTGAAAGGTGCTTTGCTTTCCTGGTCTTCCGCCATGGTAGGAGCGATTATGTGCTTTTATATTGCTAAAATATTAGGACGAGATGTAGTGGAAAAATTTACCAGCAGAAGAAGCGTGGAGTCTGTAGATACCTTCTTTGAAAAATACGGAAAGTTTGCAATTCTTGTGGCAAGGCTTCTTCCTTTTATGTCTTTTGACTTAGTCAGCTACGCTGCAGGGCTGACATCTATGAGCTTTTTATCCTTTGTTGTGGCAACAGGAATAGGGCAGCTTCCGGCGACCATCGTATATTCTTATGTAGGTGGAACCTTAACAGGCGGTGCCCAAAAGCTGATGATAGGTTTATTAGTATTGTTTTCTCTTAGTATTATTATCTATGTAGCAAAGAGGATCTATAATGACAAAAAACAAAAAGAAGTGGTTTAAGGTAGGAAGTATAATACTCCTAGGCGTACTGTCTGTAATAGCAGTACGTTTTATTTCGATGGAGACGATAAGAAACTGGGTAGGGGGTAGCGGAAAGAATGCACCTTTGATTTATATCGGCCTTTTCAGTATATTACCGATTTTTTTCTTTCCTGTTCCTGTATTAGCCTTCGGCGGCGGTATATTCTTTGGTGTAGCAGAAGGAACGCTGTATACTGTTATCGGTGCAGGGATTAATTCGACGATTATGTATTTTATGACAAAGTATTTAGGGAAAGATTTTTTTGAAGATTTTTTAAAAAGAAAAGTCAGTCTTTTCATCCGGCAAAAGTTTTTAACCGAAAATCAAAGGACCTTAAGCGGACTTTTTTTCATGTTTCGCTTAATTCCTCTCGTGTCTTATAATCTGATAAACTATTTAAGTGGGTTAACAAAGATTAAATATGTAAACTATATTATTACGACAATTATAGGGATTATACCGGGGACTGTCGCCTTTTTAAATGTAGGAGACAAGTCGCTGGATATCAGAAGTCCTGAGTTTCTTAAAGCGGTGTTTTGGCTGGTTCTTCTGATAGCAGCATCGTCCTTAGCTCTTAAACGCTATCTAAAAAAGGAAAATCATGATCACAATTATCATTCCGACTTATAATGAAGAAAAGAATATTATGAAGATTCAGAAAGATCTTGATCGCATGGAGGGGGATTTTGAGGTGATTTTCACGGACGGTTTTAGTACAGACAAGACTTATGAGATGATCTATTATCCTAAAATTCAGGAAACAAAATATCGTTCCAATCAGATGAACGCCGGGGCGAAAAAGGCAAGGGGAGATTATCTCTGGTTTGTCCATGGAGACTCCAGATTAAAGAGCAATAGTGTTCTTGAGATAGAAAAATCAGGAAAAGATATGGGCTGTTTTTCTTTAGAATTTATATCAGACCATCCTCTTATGAAAATGGTGGCCTTTAATTCCTCAAACAGAGTACGTTTTCGAAATATCGCCTTCGGTGATCAGGGAATCTTTATTAAAAGAAAGCTTTTTG
>RRZU010775897.1_pt1 | contig 20396 bp, 15 predicted proteins | sample 2165561 | NCBI WGS metagenome assembly RRZU01 (sample SAMN10456909, study PRJNA506462) | wastewater metagenome | isolation source: wastewater sludge | place: USA: Moscow, Idaho | reverse complement strand
TGAAGGAAATATAGGATTAGTGAAAGCAGCTGAAAAATTTGATGAAACACGCGGTTTCAAATTTATTTCTTATGCAGTATGGTGGATTCGCCAGAGCATTCTCCAAGCTATTGCAGAGCAGAGCCGTATTGTCCGGTTGCCTCTGAATCAGGTAGGAGCCTTGTCCAAGATTAATGCTACAATAAGTAAGTTTGAGCAAGATAACCAACGCAGACCGAGTGTTCAGGAAATTTCACGTATTACAGGTATCGACGAAGAAAAGATTGAACAGAGCATTAAAGCCGATAATCATCACACGAGTATTGATGCTCCTTTTCAAGACGGAGAGGAAAACAGTATGGTTGATGTTATGGCTGGTGGTGAGGATACCCGTACAGACCGAAAAGTTGATCATGACAGTATGGCTCAGGAATTGGGCTCTGTACTCAGAAATGTATTGAAAGAACGTGAAATTAAAATTCTTTGCGAATGTTTCGGTATCGGATGTCATGAGAAAGGACTTGAAGAAATTGGTGACCAAATGGGACTTACCCGTGAACGTGTTCGTCAAATTCGTGAGAAAAGTGTTTTGAAACTCCGGGAATCAGGTTATTCTAAAGTCTTGATGAAATATTTGGGTTAATATTTTTTATTTATACTTGGAAAGGGCTGGCAAAATTCATAGATTTTGCCAGCCCTTTTTACTTTATTGTTTTTGTTAAAATACTATATAAACAGTATGCCTATTCTAAATACGGCAGCAGAAACGACCCAAGCCAGACAGGTAGTGTAGCCCGCAGCGAAGAGAGCCCATTTCCATGATCCTGTCTCTCCCTTTATTGCTGCTATAGTTGCAATACAAGGGAAATAGAGCAACACAAAAAGCAAATAGCAATAAGCTGTGAGAGAAGATACTGACTCTGCTATCGACGGATCAGTCCCGCTTTGAATGACGTCGCTGATAATCTGTTTGTGTAGGCGCTCGTATTTCTGGGCGTCACTGTTGTTATTATTGCCTTGACTGTCATTTCCTGTATAGAGTACTCCCATAGTGCTGGCAACAATTTCCTTGGCACCGACACCGGCGACCAGACCAACGTCAAGTTTCCAGTTAAAGTTTTGGGGAGTGAAAACAGGTTCTATAGCTCTTCCGATATGTCCGATAAAACTTTGTTCCTGTTGTTGCTGTGGATTGAGGTCCTCATGATGAGGAAAATATTCCAGAGCCCAGACAATAATACTGGCAACGAGGATAATACCACCCATCTTCTTCAGGTATTGTTTGCCTTTTTCCCATGTATGGCGAAATATAGCCTTCCATGTGGGAAATCTATAAGGAGGAAGTTCCATGACAAATGGTGTATCTTCACCCTTGATGACATGCTTCGTGAATATTCTACTCATGATAATTGCCATGAAAACACCAATGGCATAGAGAGAAACCATAACGAGTGAACGATATTTGACAGCAAAGAAAGTACCTGTGATCATAACATATATCGGAAGCCGGGCCGAGCAACTCATCATCGGTAATACCAGCATAGTAACAAGCCGCGAACGCCGGCTCTCTATTGTCCGGGTGGCCATGACAGCAGGGACATTGCAACCGAATCCCATGATAAGAGGAATGAAAGATTTACCATGGAGTCCCATCTTGTGCATTAATTTATCCATAATAAAAGCTGCACGGGCCATATATCCGGAATCTTCCATAAAGGAGATAAAGAAATAGAGGATAAGGATCTGAGGCAGAAAAACAATTACAGCTCCCACACCACCGATAACTCCGTCGGCAAGCATAGCTTTGACAGGACCATCCGGCATGTAGGTGGAAATCATACTGCCCAGCCAGTGAACGCCTTCATCAATCCAGTTCATCGGGTATTGACCGAGAACGAAGGTCGTTTCAAACATCAGCCAGATTAAAAAGAGAAAAACCGGGAAACCGACATATTTGTTTGTCAGTATATTATCGAGAATATGAGTAGTCTGATAAGTGTCTTTTTTATTACCAGTCTCATAATTGGCTTCCTGCAGGGCTCCGTGTATAAAACCGTATTTGGCATCCATAATTGCGGTCTCACTGTCTTCCCCAGTTTCTTCTTTTACCCGTGCTGCCGCCTTGTCGCGATGCTTAAAAATCTCCTGAGCGTCAGGAAGAAGAGAAATATATCTTTCTATCTCTTTGTCTTTCTCCAATAGTTTGATGGCCAGATATCGTGTAGAGTAGCGGTGCCGCAAATCATTTTCCTGTTTCAGATGTTCCTGCATCTCTTCAATGCCATGCTCTATTTCATGTCCGTGGTTGATATGGATATGACGGAAATGAGGATCATCGCCTTCCTGCCCCTCATAGGTTTGGATAATTTCATGAAAGAGTTCTTTTACACCTTTTCCATTATGAAAAGAAGTAGGTATCATTGGGACACCGAAGAGACGTCCTATTTTGTCACAGTCAATATTGTCGCCTCGCTTATCGACCTCATCAAACATATTAAGGGCACATACCATGCGAATGTGCATATCGATAAGTTGGGTGGTGAGGTATAAATTACGTTCAAGATTGGAGGTGTCTATGACATTGATGACGATATCTGGAGTCTTTTCTACAAGTTGTTTTCGCACATATAGTTCTTCGGGACTATATGCTGAAAGAGAATAAGTACCGGGAAGGTCAACGAGGTTAAATGTATATCCTTCAAATTCTGCGTGACCGGATTTAGCATCAACGGTAACACCGGAATAGTTGCCGACACGTTCATGTGCTCCTGATGCAAAATTAAATAATGAGGTCTTGCCGCAGTTAGGGTTGCCGACGAGGGCAACATTGATAATATGGTGGAGGCGATCCGCTTCTTCTTCCATAACTTCGTCATCAGGGCTGGTAGCTTGGTTTTGCGGTTGCAGAGGTTGTTCGTCAAGGTCTTTATTGTCTATAATTTTTCCGATGAGATCTTCTTGTTTTATATTTGCCCTCATCTTTTTGGCTTCTTCGAGTGAGACAATTTCAATAAGATCGGCTTCACTATGACGGAGTGAAAGCTCGTATCCCATAAGTCTGTATTTTACTGGATCCTTAAGTGGTGCATTAAGAAGGACTTCTATGATCTTACCTTTAATGAATCCCATCTCAATGATTCTTTTCCGGAATCCCCCGTGTCCCGATACCTTAACAATGACACCCTTTTCTCCTGTCTTTAATTCAGAAAGTTTCATACCTAAATTTATCTTTATTTTAGTGCAAAGATACAAGAATAAAATTGCAACTGAGTTGCCAAGGTGACCTATATATGAAAAATACCTAGAAATGATGAGGTTAGGCTCTTCATCTCTAGGTACTTGATACCTAAAAGCAATGATGTCATTATTCTGCTACTTTAAAGTAATTTTCAAGTATTACTTTTGCAGATCTGTCATGATTTTCAATATCCTGGATAATTTTCCCATGTTCCATAAGAACGACGCGAGTACATATTTCAGTGATATGCTCCAGATTATGGCTGGATACAATAATCGTGGCTCCTGTTTCTTCGTTGTACTTTTTCAACATGACTTTAAGCATATTCTGGCTTGACGGATCAAGAAAATTGAATGGTTCATCAAGGATAAGAATTTTAGGCATATTGAGAAATGTCGAGAGAATTCCTATTTTCTGTTTATTTCCTGCAGAGAAATCACGGATCAGTTTATGAGTATCGAATATTTCACCGTTAGTAAAGCGATCTTGATATTCTTTTATAAAATCATCATAATCGAGATGATCTGAACCGACGGTGTCACCTTCTTCCGTCTTTTTTGCTTCTTCACCTGTCTTACGGATAAAATCGAAGTATTCCTCTGTTGTGAGGAAATCAATGAGAAATCCGTCATCAATATAAGCCGCCGTCCATTTTTTCCAAAGTTCAGATTGTGATGGATCTATTGATTTTTGAGTCTCATCTGTATATTCCACTTTTCCTTTATCTGCCGCCAAAAGGTCGAGAAGTAGTCGAAATAGCGTAGTCTTCCCTGCGCCATTATTACCTACCAATCCGAGAATCTGCCCCTGGAAAATAGAAAAGTTGGGGATATTGACAGCAGTCTTATCCCCAAAATTCTTAATCAGGTTTGTGATTTCTATATTCATAGAATATCAAATTACATTAGAAAAGATTTCTCCCATGGCAGTTCTTGAATTTCTTGCCGCTTCCACATGGGCATGGATCATTTGGACGAGGTGTCTTTTCTGCACGGTATGGCACATGGTTAACCGGAGTGCCTTCACGGGTGTCTTGATTTCTGGCAACCCGTTGAGCCTGGCGTGCAGCGCGTTCCTGCTCGGCTTCAATATCGTCTTTTTGTTCTACATAGCGTTGGCTGTGTTGTTCTGGTGCTGCTTCATGAACTTCTTCCTGCGTATCAGGGATCTGAGCACGCATGAGAATACCGGTAATACGAGTATTCATCTCGTCAATCATGGTATCCCAAGCCTTGACACTTTCAAGTTTGAATACTAACAGCGGATCCTTTTGTTCATAAGAAGCATTCTGTACGGAGTGCCGGAGTTCATCAAGCTGACGGAGATTTTCTTTCCATTCCTCATCAATAATGTGGAGCATGATGACTTTTTCAAACTGTTTAACGACGCTTTTAGCTTCACTGTCATAAGCTTCTTTCAGATTGCAAGGAATATTATATACACCTTTACCATCAGAGATAGGCACCATGATGCGTTCGTACATCTGTCCCTGGTTTTCATAAACTTCTTTGATGATAGGCCATGCAACACTTTGGATTCGATCTGCTTTACGCTTGAAGGACGCAATAGCTTCCTGATAAGCGCGTTCTGCTTCATCCTCTTTGTTGTTGTTCTCATATTCGTCAGCATCAAAAGGTATTTCCATGGACAGCACTTTGAGGAACTGCTCTGATGCGTCCTTGTAGTTGTTGTTCATGACAATGTTAAGTACACGGTCCCAGATAACATTACTAATATCCATGCCAATACGTTCACCCATCAAAGCGTGACGGCGCTTTTCATAGATTACGGTACGCTGCTTATTCATGACATCATCATATTCCAGCAGATGTTTACGAATACCGAAGTTGTTTTCTTCGACTTTCTTCTGGGCGCGCTCAATACTTTTGCTTATCATTGGACTCTCAATGCGTTCGCCATCCTTAAAACCGAGACGGTCCATAACTTTGGCAATACGTTCGCTTGCGAAGAGCCGCATCAGTTTATCTTCGAGTGATACATAGAAAACAGAAGATCCTGGGTCTCCCTGACGTCCTGAACGACCACGCAACTGACGGTCTACACGACGGCTTTCATGGCGCTCTGTACCAATGATGGCAAGACCTCCAGCTTCCTTGACTTCCGGTGTCAGTTTAATATCGGTACCACGACCGGCCATATTCGTAGCAATGGTGATCACACCCTTACCGTCGACAGAACGACCGGCTTCAGCAACGATTTGTGCTTCCTTCTGATGAAGTTTGGCATTCAAAACATTGTGAGGGATGTTCCTCATCTTCAACATCTTGCTCAGCAATTCACTGATTTCTACAGAGGTTGTACCTACAAGAACTGGACGTCCAGCATCTCGCATGGCTTCGACCTCATCAATGACAGCTTTATACTTTTCACGTTGTGTCTTGTAGACACGATCGTCAAGATCCTTACGGATAATAGGGCGGTTGGTCGGAATTTCAACAACATCCAGCTTATAGATATCCCATAACTCACCGGCTTCTGTACTGGCAGTACCAGTCATACCTGCAAGTTTATGATACATACGGAAGTAATTTTGCAGGGTGATGGTTGCAAAGGTTTGTGTAGCTGCTTCTACTTTTACATGTTCCTTAGCTTCAATAGCCTGATGCAATCCGTCACTCCAGCGACGCCCTTCCATGATACGACCAGTTTGTTCATCTACAATCTTAACTTCACCGTCCATGACAACATATTCGTCATCCTTATTAAACATGGTATAGGCTTTCAACAATTGCTGGAGGGTATGGACACGTTCGCTCTGTACAGCGTAGTGGTTGAAAAGGTCATCCTTCTTATCAAGACGCTCCTGATCAGAGAGACCTTTTTCATTTTCCAATGAAGAAAGTTGGGCTGTTATATCAGGCAATACGAACAGAGTCTTGTCTTTAACCTGTTTGGCCAGCCAGTCTGTACCTTTGTCAGTAAGATCTGCGCTGTTGAGTTTTTCGTCAACAACGAAATAAAGAGGTTCTACAGCCTTAGGCATCTCGCGGTTGTTGTTGGCCATATAGAATTCTTCTGTCTTCAGCAACCCTGCTTTAATACCTTCTTCTGATAAATATTTGATAAGCGGCTTATTCTTAGGAAGAGCCTTGTGAGAACGGAAAAGACTCAGGAAACCTTGCTCAAGTGTTTTCTGATCATTGTTATTGGTTCCCTCTGTTATCTTTAGTTTTGCATCTGCCAGGTATTCCGTAGCCTGTTTACGCTGCACCTCATAAAGACGTTCAACCAAAGGCTGGTACTCTTCAAACATCTGATCGTCTCCTTTTGGAACAGGACCGGAAATAATAAGAGGGGTACGGGCGTCATCAATGAGCACAGAGTCAACCTCATCGACTATGGCATAGTTATGTTCACGCTGTACCAGGTCATCAGGGCTTACAGCCATGTTATCACGGAGATAATCGAATCCAAATTCATTATTAGTACCAAAGGTGATATCTGCCTGATAGGCTTTACGCCGTTCCGGAGAGTTTGGACGATGCTTATCAATGCAGTCAACAGAGAGACCGTTGAATTCGTACAGAGGTCCCATCCATTCTGAGTCACGTTTAGCCAGGTAATCATTAACGGTGACCATGTGAACACCATTACCAGTTAACGCATTCAGAAAAACAGGAAGTGTAGCTACGAGAGTCTTACCTTCACCTGTGGCCATCTCGGCAATCTTACCTTGATGCAAAACGATACCTCCGAAAAGCTGTACATCGTAGTGGATCATATTCCAGGTAATCTTATTGCCACCGGCAGTCCATGTGTTATGGTATATAGCTTTGTCACCATCTATTGTAATGAAATCTTTGTTTGGATCGCTTGCCAGTTCCCTGTCAAATTTGGTTGCTGTAACAACTGTCTCCTCATTTTCGGAAAGGCGGCGTGCTGTATCCTTAACGATGCTGTAAGCTACGGGAAGAACTTCGGTCAAAGCATCTTCATATTTTTTAAGTTCATCTTCATGGAGCTTATCTATCTGATTGAAGATATCTTCGCGCTCGTCGATAGGAATTTCTTCAATATTAGAGCGTAGCTCTGTGATTTTTTCTCTTTCCTCTTTACCTGCATCCTGAACATATTTTTTTATCTCATTGGTCTTATTACGAAGTTCATCGTTGCTCAGTGCTTTTATCTCGGGGTAAGCTGCTTTAATTTTCTCTACTAAAGGCAGAATTAATTTCATATCTCGTGTTGATTTACTTCCGAACAGAGATTGAAGGAATTTTGTTAAACTCATTTTTTTTATTTTATTCGTGAAATTGGGTTTGAATGCAAAAACAAGAAAAATATAGGATTCATCTTATTATTATTGCATTTGATATTTGGACATAGAATACCAAAATTAAGCAGTAGGCCCTCGAATAAAACGAGTATTGATGATATAGCTTTGATGAGCATTCTCAATAAAGGAAAATTCGTTTGTACTATTTTGTTGGTGTATAGAAAATTCTAATGGACGAAAAAGAATAGTATGTCCCGTAGGATATATTTTTTTATTGAACTCTTTTTCAGAGGCTTGCTTTAACGCTTTTATCACTGACAGGATGTCATGCTCCAAAGCTAATGCTTCAGATTGTCGAAGAACCTCCTGATAAGACATATCAGCCATGGCTAGCTTAAGAGCGGATTCATATTTCTGCGCTTCTGCTCCCGTTGCTGCTAAAACTACAAGCAGTACTGTGATATATCTGTTCATTTACTATATTTGAAGTTGAATATGTTTCTAATAAGCAAAGATAATGCCAAGAGCATAACCCCGTCAGCATAATTTTGAAAAAGTCTTCCTGTTAGCATCAAAATAACACATATGATGGAAAAGGTCATATAGCGGGTACCCTTCTTGCTCCATTCCTTTTTCCGAAGGCTGTTTATAACTGACCAGCCAAAAATAAGATTAAGTGGATTGAAGAGTAATATTTGCAGATTGAAACTTACTGTTGGATGCTTGGAAAAGATCATGATGAAAAGAACCAGTCCGATAAGCCCTGTTAACAGGTTAAGGATAAGGTCGAACACCCATAACTTTTTCTTTTTGCGATATTCATAAGTACAGATACCTAAAATAATAATGAATATTAAAATAGAGGTCTTGAATGGTGTCATAAATGGACTCGAATTTTCGACATTCGTTTTAGCCTGCAACAAGTAAAAGGAGCAACCGACTAATTTTGTATTCATATTTGATATACTGTCGAAGGTTCCTTCGTAATGAATATCCTCAATATCTTTACAAAGATTATCTGGCAGGAACTGCTGTTTTTCTTTGTTAATATCAAAATCGGCAGGAAGTCCCAGCAAAAGGTCTTCTCCACATCTTGTCCACGGATAACTGGTATTCCATTTATGGATCTCCTTTCGATATGTTGTCGGCTGGTAGACTGAGCTGATATTCGTTTCGGCACGATGGATATGAGTGAGGATCATGTCACGAGCTCTCGTTGTGCAGTTGTCGTAGAAAAAGTTATATCTGTAAGTGGCATTTTCTTCTTTAGCATTTTCTGATAAAGCTTGAAGAATGTCCAGTTTCTCTTTTCTGGTAAGCTTCAAATCCTGCTGAATGACCCAGCGTCCTTCCTCTTCATATTCTTCCATGAAATCCGACATGGTCTGTATCCCCAGTTGATAATCCGTCAGTCCTAGAATAAAACGGGATATAAAGTAAGGCTGGTCGAAAGAGAACATACCATAGTTGAATGCCAGATCCTGATGGTGTATTTTGTCATTTACTCTTAAAGCTGAATGCCCGAACATGGAATAAATTTCCTTGCCAGGCCCGCAGGTAAGCAAGCTTATATCTACTGAGTCCATAGACTTAAGCAGATTGGTTTCTTCAGCATTAGTATTGATTGTGAAAATCAGTAGAAATACTATGAAAAATGTTCTTAAAAAATATTTAAAACGTTTCACGATGCAAAAATAACTTATATTTCTGAGTTATCGTGCATTAATCTCGTTTTTTTTCAATACTTTTGCATCGATATATCGAAAACTATTTAATATGAAGAAAATACTAGCTGCTGCCCTGTTGACAATGACGACAATTTCCGGTTATGCTCAGAGCGGCACTAATTCTCCTTACAGCCAGTATGGTTTAGGGGTACAAAGCGATCAAACAAGTGGTTTCAATCGTGGAATGAATGGTCTGGGACTAGGTTTTCGCGAGCATAATCAAGTGAATTACATCAATCCGGCATCTTATTCTGCCATAGATTCCTTGTCATTCATTTTTGACGTTGGTATATCCGGACAGGTGACTAATTTTAAAGAAGGTGAGCAGAAGGTAAATGCCAAAAATGCCAACTTTGAATATGTTATAGCAGGATTTCGTGCTCTCAAGCATTTAGGTGTAAGTTTTGGTATCCTGCCTTTTACAAATATAGGTTATAATTATACTTCTTCAAATAATCTAAGCAGCACCACTTCTTATACAAATACTTATTCTGGTGACGGAGGTCTGCATCAGGTTTTTCTGGGTTCGGGCTGGGAACCTCTGAAAAATTTATCTATAGGTGCTAACCTTGGGTTTGTATGGGGAGAAATCAACCGGTCGGTAGTAAACAGTTATACAGATGCTTACGTTAACTCCCTCTCACGCTACTATACATCAAATATCAGGTCTTATCTTCTAAATTTCGGAGCTCAGTATACGCTTCCTTTAACAAAAAAAGACGCGGTGACTCTTGGTGTAACTTATGTACTTGGGCATAAATTCAGTGGTGATGCCAATCTTAATGTGATCTCAACTAATTCCCAAACAGGTGTCGCTGATACTACCGCATTTTCTATAGGTAAAGCATACGAGATTCCGTCTATGTATGGTGCAGGTATTATGTATAACCATAATAATCAGTTGAAAGTTGGTTTTGATTATCAGATGCAGAAGTGGAGTGGTATAGATTATCCTACTTATCAGGTAAATAATCATGTGCCTTCTTATGTATTGACCAGTGGAGTATATAAAAATCGCCAGAAATTTACATTAGGTGGAGTATACTGTTATGGAGAAAACGATCGTCGGTTCCTTCGCCGTGTACAATATCGTTTCGGTGCCAGTTATACGACACCTTATTATTATATAAATAATCTGGAAGGTCCTAAGGAATATTCAGTAAGTGCAGGTTTGGGTATTCCTATTTTGTCCAATAATCGTCCTTATTTGAATATCAGTGGCCAGTTTGTACATGCGGATGCAACAGGTTTGATTAGAGAAAATTCATTCCGCATTAATATAGGACTGACATTCAACGAGAATTGGTTCATGAAATGGAAAGTTAAATAAAAGAGAAGGAGATAATACGGTAAGGATGAAAAAGACACTTTTCTACTTAGCAATTATGCTCTCTTCATTCATGGTATCTTGCCAGGAAGAGAAGGAGCATACTGCACCCGCCATATTAGCTCGTGATTCAGTACCTGTGATGACTTCGTATGGAGTCAACACACTGATATCGGATTCCGGTGTTATTAAATATCGTATTGTTACGGAAGAGTGGATTGTTAATCAAAATGTGAATCCATCCCGCTGGATTTTTAATAAGGGGGTCTTTCTGGAACAGTTCGATGAAAAGTTCCATGTGAACTCTTATATCCAGTGTGATTCTGCTATTTATTATGATCAGAAGAAGCTTTGGATACTTAAAGGCAGGGTGCGTATTTTGACTAAGGATGGTTTACGCTTTTCCAGTGAACAGCTTTATTGGGACGAGATGCAGCATGAAATATATTCTTATACTTATTCCCGTCTTGTAACTCCAGAGAGGACTTTGCAGGGGCATTACTTCAAAAGTGATGAGAAAATGACAAAATATATTGTGACGAATGCCCGTGGCTCCTTTGAAACGGGGGATATGCACAATGAGGCAGATACGATGCGCACGGCACCTGATACGGTTAAGCAAAGGATGCGGCCTCAGGCTGTGCCACAGGCACGTAAGAATATTTCAATACCGTTATTACATAAATGACGAGCACAGTAAACATAGCCCTGATTATAGGAATAGCAGTCTCCTTGATCTTTTCCGCATTTTTTAGTGGTATGGAGATTGCTTTTATTTCTTCCAACCGAATGCTCGCGCAGATGGACAGAGAGAAAAATGGTTTTTCTCAGAAGATACTTACGGTCTTTTATCGTCATCCTAATGGCTTTGTATCCACAATGCTGGTGGGTAATAATATCGTTCTGGTAATATATGGCATTATGTTCGCGCAGTTTTTTGATCAGGCAGTCTTTGGATCATTTACTCCGGGAACACGAGTCGTTCTAGATACGATATTCTCAACACTTATCGTTCTCTTTACAGGAGAGTACCTGCCAAAGGCTTTTTTTAAGAGTAACCCTAATCGTCTGTTGACTATTTTTGCACCTTTGGCCTATTTCTTTTACCTTGTCCTTTGGCCTATCAGTGTCTTTTCTACATTTTTAAGCAGATGTCTGCTTCGTATTTTTGGAGTAAAAGTTAAGGAAGATTCTGATGGTGAAGGTTTCTCCAAGGTGGATTTGGATTATCTAGTCCAGTCAACTATTGACCACGCTAAGGATGATCAAGATATTGATGAAGTGAAGATTTTTCAAAATGCCCTGGATTTTACAGATCGTAAGATACGTGACTGTATGGTACCCCGGACAGAAATCAATGCGGTGGAATATAAGAGTAGTCTTGCAGAACTAATGCAGAAATTCGTTGAGAGTGGCAATAGCAAGATTATTGTGTATAAGGATGATATTGATCATATAGTAGGTTATATCCATTCTTCTGAGATGTTTCGTAATCCGGAAATATGGACTGATCGTATTCGTACGATGCCTTTTGTTCCAGAGACAATGGCTGCCCAGAAGCTAATGCGGACTTTCTTGCAAGAAAAGAAGACGCTGGGTGTCGTTGTCGATGAGTTCGGAGGCACTTCTGGCCTTGTTTCTCTGGAAGATATTGTGGAGGAAATATTTGGTGATATTGAGGATGAGCATGATACATCCAACCTTATTGCTAAAAAGATAAATGAAGAAGAATATGTCTTTTCTGCCCGGATGGAAATAGACAAGGTAAATGAAATGTTCGATCTTGATTTACCGGAAAGTGATGACTATATGACTATCGGCGGACTTATCCTTGCTTCTTATCAGAGCATACCGAAAGTTAACGATATAGTTCAAATAGGTCAGTTTGAGTTTAAAATATTAAAGAATACCATGACAAAGATAGAACTTGTACGTTTGAAAGTTGTGCAAAAGAACTAATTTTTCGCAAATTATGCTTATGTTTGATGAAATTTTAGTATTTTTGTACCCGTTTAGTGTTGAAAAATAAATAAAAATAATCTTAAAATAATGGCAGCATTAGGATCAATTAGAAAAAGGGGTGTTATTCTGATATGTATTATCGGATTTGGCCTTTTTGCCTTCATCGCTGAAGAAGCTTTTCGTTCTTGCGAATCTTCCAGGAACAATGACCGTCAGCAAGTTGGTGAAGTGTTAGGTGAAAAAATTAGTGTAAATGATTTCCAGAAACTTGTTGATGAGTACACTGACGTCATCAAGATGCAGCAGGGGACCGAGAACATTCCTGAGGATCAGATGAATCAGGTGAAGGATATGGTATGGAATACCTATGTTCAGTCTAAAATTGTCGAGAAGGAGGCTAAGAAGTTAGGCCTTACTGTAACTGACGAAGAGATGCAGAACATCCTGGATGAGGGTACAAACCCAATGCTTCTCCAAACCCCTTTTGTCAATCAGCAGACCGGTCGTTTCGATGCTGGTGCCTTGAAGAAGTTTCTCGCAGAATATAAATCTAATCAGACGGCACAGAATCCTCAGATGCAGGAGCAATATGAGAAGATCTATAACTATTGGACATTTATAGAGAAGACTCTTCGCCAGCAAACTCTTGCTCAGAAGTACCAGAGCCTTCTGTCTCATTGTTTCCTGTCTAATCCTGTAGAGGCTAAGATGGCTTTTAAGGAAGAAAATGAAGAAAGTCAGATTCAGTTGGCTGCATATCCTTACAGCACTATTCCTGATTCTAAAATCAAGATAGACGAGAGCGATATGAAATCTAAATATGATGAAATGAAGCCACGTTTCAAGCAGGCTATTGAAAGTCGTGATATAAAATATATTGACGTTCCTGTCACAGCATCTAATGCGGATCGAAATGCTATTCAAAAGCAGTTTGCCGGTTTCCAGAAGGCTTTGTCTGTTGCTGCTGATCCGACAGATTTGATTCATAAAAGTGGATCTACAGTAAACTATCTAGGAATTCCTGTTGGCAAAGATGCTTTCCCGACAGATATTGCCGCAGAGCTGGATTCTATGTCCGTTGGTTCTACTTCAGCAGTAAGACATAATGTGCAGGATAATACTCTGAATATAGTTAAGCTCATCGCAAAACAGCAATTACCGGATTCCATTCAGTTCCAGGCTATTCAGGTGGGTGGTGCTACACCGGATGCTGCTCATAAGTCAGCAGATTCCATTTATAATGCCCTTAAGGGTGGTGCCAATTTTGAAGTTATTGCTAAAAAATATGGTCAGACAGGGCAGCAAACTTGGTTGACGACTAAACAGTATGAATTCTCTCCAAGTATGGATAAAGATACAAAATCCTATTTGTTATCTTTGAACACAGCTCCTGTCAACAGTTTGCAGAATATTACTTTGACTCAGGGAAGCCTTATTTTCAAAGTACTTGATCGCAAAGGTATGGAAGATAAGTATACTGCAGCTGTCATTAAAAGAACTATAGATTTTTCTCAGGATACATATCGTAATGTTTATAACAGGTTCTCCAGCTTTGTCAGTGCAAATCAGAAGCCTGATGTTCTGTTGAAAAATGCTGCAAGGAGTGGTTACAAGGTCATGGATGCTAAGGATATTACGACATCTATGCACTATGTGGCAAACATCCATTCTACTCGTGATGCATTGAAGTGGATCTTTGCTTCAGATGAAGGTGCTGAATCTCCACTATATGAGTGTGGTGATAATAATCATCTACTTGTTATGGTTCTGACTAAGATTCATCATGTAGGTTATCGTGGTCTTGATGATCCTCAGGTACGCCAAATGGTAAAGGCTGAGGTAATTCGCGACAAGAAAGCTGATATGATTATGGCTAAGATCAAGGGCGTAAATAGTATTGCGGCTGCTAAAGCTAAAGGAGCAAGCGTTTCCCCTGTAAGCCAGATCACATTTGCTGCTCCGGTATTTCTTCCGACTGTAGGTGCCAGTGAACCAGCTTTGTCTGGTGCTGTATACGCTACAGCTAAGGGTAAGTTCTCTGATCATCCTGTCAAGGGACAGGCTGGTGTCTATCTCTTTCAGGTTCTTAATAAAACAGAGCGTCCTGTGAAGTTTGATGAGAGGGCCGAAGAGCGGAAAGTCAGCCAGAAGTATTTGCAGTATGCCAGCAACTTCATGAATGAGCTTTACCTTAATGCAAATGTTGTGGATGATCGTTATTTGTTCTTTTAATAAAGAAAGAATATATATAAGATATTGAGAAAATCCTCCGATGTTCCAAGCATCGGAGGATTTTTTTGTATCTTTGCAGAATAAAAGAAAAATATGAAAGCAGTTAGACCAAAGAAAAATCTCGGTCAGCATTTCCTGACTGATCTCGGGATAGCCAGACGTATTGCCGATACTGTTGATTCTTATCCTGATATACCGATTTTGGAGGTTGGCCCTGGGATGGGAGTGCTTACTCAATATTTGGTACAGAAGTTACGTAAAGTAAAAGTTGTTGAGATAGATTCAGAGTCTGTAGCTTATCTTCATCAGAATTTTCCGTTGATGCGTGAGGATATTATCGGCGAGGATTTCCTTCGTATGGATTTGTCAAAAGTTTTTAACGGGCAGCCTTTTGTCTTGACTGGCAATTATCCTTATGATATTTCTTCTCAGATATTCTTTAAGATGCTTGATAATAAGGATATGATACCTTGTTGTACTGGCATGATTCAGAGGGAAGTGGCATTACGTATGGCTTCAGCTCCAGGCAGCAAGGCTTTTGGTATTCTTTCAGTACTCACGCAGGCATGGTACGATGTGGAGTATCTTTTTACGGTTGACGAAGATGTGTTCAATCCCCCTCCAAAGGTGAAGAGTGCTGTTATCCGAATGACTCGAAACAATGTTACTGATCTTGGATGTGATGAAAAGCTTTTCAAGCGTCTGGTCAAGACTGTTTTCAACCAGCGCAGGAAAATGCTTCGTGTAAGTATAAAACAGATGTTCCCAGGAGTAAAAGCCAGTGAGGAATATATGACAGGAGAAATGATGACGATGCGTCCGGAACAGTTGAGTATCCGGCAATTTGTAGAATTAACTAATCTTACGGAGACAGAGTTGAAAAAGATTGGTTTTATTCAGGAAAATCTTTAAGATGGAAAGTAAGTCACAGAAATATAATTGTATGTTAAAGCAGGCTGTTGCTTTAATGGAAGGGGAGAATAATTTAGTGTCTGTTCTTTCCAATATCAGTGCTTTGCTCCATGATTCTTTTCCGGAAAATTTCTGGTGGGCAGGTTTTTATTTCGTAAAGAATGATGAACTTATTCTGGGTCCTTTTCAGGGACCCGTCGCCTGTACACATATCAAGATCGGCAGAGGAGTATGCGGAACTGCCTGGAAGGAAAAAAGGACGATTGTTGTCGCAGACGTAGAACAGTTTCCAGGACACATTGCCTGTAGTACCCTTTCTCGCAGCGAGATTGTCGTTCCTGTCTATGTTGCTGATAAGGTATGGGGAGTAATAGATATTGACAGTACTCAACGGAGTGCTTTTGATGGAAAAGACCAGGCCGGACTAGAATCTTTGGCTGTAGTGCTGTCAGAAAAAATAAAGAGTATTCCTAATTTTTAAAATGAAAATGTTGCGGATAAAAGCAAGAAAAACTTGCTTGTCTGCGAATTAATATCTATTTTTGTATCATTGAATTCAATTATAATATTATGATAGACGTAAAACAGACATTGAAGGATGCTGAAGGCAAAATGCAGAAGGCATCACGCTTTTTGGAAGAAGAGTTGGCACGTATCCGTGCCGGGCGTGCTAATGCAGCTATTCTTGATGGTGTAAGAGTAGAGTCCTATGGACAGGCCCTTCCTCTTAATCAGGTGGCTAATATTCAGATACCGGATGCCCGTACAATTACTATACGCCCTTGGGATCGCAAACAGATCAAGGATATAGAAAAAGGTGTTATGGATTCTGATGTCGGTATCACTCCTGAAAATAATGGTGAAATGGTTATTCTGCGACTCCCACAGCCTACAGAGGAGCGTCGTAAGGAGCTTGTAAAACAGTGTAATAAAATCGGTGAGCAGACAAAAGTGCAGATCCGCTCTATTCGTGCTGAGGTTAAGGATAAACTGAAGAAGGGTATCAAGGACGGTTTGTCTGAAGATCAGGAAAAAGATTCTGAGGATATATTGCAGAAGAACCATGACAGGTATATCAAAGACGTTGACGCTATTCTCGCAGCTAAGCAAAAAGAAATTATGACAGTGTAATTTAAAGTATAGTGAGAGGACTCGTTATCAAAAATACCGGTAGCTGGTATACTGTAAAAACAGATGAAGGCAAGGTTATTGAGAGTAAGGTAAAGGGGAATTTCCGCTTGAAGGGTATCCGCTCTACTAACCCTGTTGCTGTAGGTGACAGGGTTGCAATTGCTACCAATCAAGAAGGGACAGCTTTTATCACAGAGATTGAAGACCGTAAAAATTATATCGTCCGTAAATCACCTAATCTTTCTAAACAGAGCCAGATTCTGGCAGCTAACCTTGATCAGACTTTTTTGTTGGTTACCGTAAATCATCCCCAGACTTCAACCACTTTTATTGATAGGTTCCTTGCAGGTGCAGAGGCTTATCGTGTTCCTGTTGTGTTGATTTTCAACAAGCATGATGTGCTTGATGACGATGAACTTCACTATGAACAGATGATGGTAAATCTTTATGAAACGATAGGGTATGTATGCAAAGAAATTTGTGCAACAACGGGTGAAGGGATGGAAGAATTGATGCCTTTGTTGAAAGATAAGATAACTCTTTTTAGTGGTAACAATGGAGTTGGCAAGTCAACGCTTATTAACCAACTTCTGCCTGGTGTTCATTTGAAGACCGGTGAATTGAGTGATGCCCATGATACAGGCATGCATACTACTACTTTCAGTGAAATGCTGGATGTTCCTGGTGGCGGTTATCTTATCGATACTCCTGGAATTAAAGGATTTGGCACTTTTGATATTGAGCCAGAGGAATTAACCAGTTATTTTAGAGATATTTTTCATTTTTCCAAGCAATGTAAGTTCTCTAACTGTACTCATACTCATGAGCCGGGATGTGCTGTCCGCAGGGCTGTTGAGGATCATTATATTGCAGAGAGCCGATACCAGTCTTATCTCTCCATGTTAGAAGATAAAAATGAAAATAAATATAGAGAGGCTTTTTAGCCTTTTCTTTCTAAGCTTATAAAATATAGTGCATATTGTAGTAGCAGGAAATATTGGCAGTGGCAAGACAACATTGACAAATCTTTTGGCACGGCATTATGGTTGGATTCCTCGTTTTGAACCTGTAGAAAACAATCCATATCTTGACGATTATTATAAAGATATCAACCGATGGTCGTTTAATGTAGAAGTCTTTTTCCTTAAGCAGCGTTTTCGTGACATGCTTGAAATATCCCATACGAAGAAGACTGTCATTCAGGATCGTAGTATTTATGAAGGAGTATACGTCTTTACAGCTAATAACAAAGCGATGGGAAATTTGAGTGACCGTGATTTTAACACCTATATGGATCTCTTTGATTCGATGATGATGATAGTCCGTCCACCCCAACTCATGATTTATCTTCGTTCGTCCGTACCTCATCTTGTCAATAATATAGAAAGGCGGGGGCGTAAATGTGAGGAGTCTATGTCGATAGAGTATCTTCAAAATGTAAATGGTCGATATGATGATTTCATTTTTCATCAATATACAGGTGATGTATTAGTTATTGATGTCGATCATATAGATTTTCTTCATAATCCGAAGGATCTTGGTGACATCATAGACAAAATAGATGCCCGTCTTTACGGATTTTTTCAAAATTCTAAATAAACAATAAAATACTATTATGCATATTGCAATAGCTGGTAATATTGGAAGCGGAAAAACTACTCTTACCAAGATGCTTGCCAAACGCTTTGGATGGAGTGCTCATTTTGAACCGGTTGATAACAATCCTTATCTTGATGATTTCTATCATGATATGAAGCGCTGGTCTTTTAACTTGCAGGTTTATTTCCTTAATCAGCGTTTTAAGGACGTTGTTGAAATATCAAAGTCAGAAAAGACTATTATACAGGATCGTACTATTTTCGAGGATGCTCGTATCTTTGCCCCGAATCTTCATGATATGGGAATGATGAGTGATCGTGATTTTGACAATTACAGTGATCTCTTTGATCTTATGATTTCTTTGGTCAGGCTGCCTGACCTGATGATTTATATTAAGAGTAGTATACCTACTCTTATTGATCATATTGAAAAGCGTGGCCGTGATTTTGAACAGACTATACGTATCGATTACCTTAAAGGACTTAATCATCGTTATGAAGATTTTATTAAGGAATACAAGGGCCGTCTGCTTATTATTGACGGTGATCATACGGATTTTCAGAATGATGCCAGAGTTTTTGACCAAATAGCTGATAGCATAGACAGCGAACTTTATGGTCTTTTCTCATCGAATAAAAAATAAGGGGACAAGAAGGGAATCATGATTCCTTCCATAGGAAGCCGCTTTATCTATCAACAATCCACAATTTTTTGGCTTTAAGTGATGCCCTTTTTATTAGCGATTCAATTTGAATCGCTAATAAAAAGATGGTTATATAGGTTGTATTCAATATGCTTTCATGCAGCGATTCAATTTGAATCGCTGCATGAAAGCATATTGAATAATTTTAATACAAAGTGAATATCAATATAAAAGTCATAAGATTCTTTTTACCAATATGGATCAGTCATTACAAAATTTTTTATTTGTTTTATTATATAATAATAGCATTGCAGTGATGACATTATCTTAAAACTGATTGTTTTTTATGTTGTGCCAGCAGGTATGTTTTTCTGTGATAGGAGGGTTAAAGAAATATTTAACATTATTCAAAACATATAGACCTTGTTATTGTCGAATTTATTTGTTATCTTTGAAACATAATCCAATGAATATGAAAACAACAAAATTAATTTTTACTGTATTATTTTGTCTGAGTGTATCTGCAACCTTTGCATCAGGCTTTATTCAAAACGGAAATTTTATTACGGTTCGGGTGTCTAGCCAGGCTTTAAAGGGTCCATTACAGGTTCGCTTGCAGGTCTTGAATGATAACATTATTCGTGTAGAAGCCACGGCAGAGAAGACCTTCCCGATAAAAAAAAGTCTGATCATTCTCCCTCAGCCTCTTTTTTTACAGTATAAGGTAACTGAAGAACATGGGCAGCTAATTGTTTCGACTAAAAAAATTCAGGCACGATTAGATGAAAAGACGGGCCGGATTTCTTTTTATAGTGCTGATGGTAAAATACTTTATTTGAGTGAGGATGCCAGAGAAGGTAAGACTTTTACTCCTTTTACAGTACCGGACCGGGAAGTAGGTGCTGGAAAATTAACTGATGAACAGAAGCATGGATGGACTTGGAGAGCTGTTTTTGACAGTCCTAAAGATGAGGCTTTTTATGGTTTGGGACAGCACCAGAGTAACGAACTTAATATGAAAGATAGAAATGAAGATCTTTTCCAATATAATACTAAAATTAGTATACCTTTTGTTGTGAGCAACAAAAATTATGGTATTCTTTGGGATAGTTACAGCTATTGTCGTTTTGGTAATCCTAATCCTTATCTCCAGCTTAATCGTGCTTTTACCTTATATAATAAAGAAGGAAAAAGTGGCAGCCTGACCGGGACTTATGCAGGAGCAGACGGTTCTCAACTCGTTCGTAAGGAAGACAGTATATATTTTGAGAATTCAGAAACAATTGGCAGTCTCCCTAAAGGCTTTAAGTTAAAAGGTGCGCATGTTATTTATGAAGGTTATATCTCTGCTCCTGTTGATAATCTTTATCGTTTTATGCTTTATTATGCATGGTATACTAAGGTGTTCC
>RRZU011580043.1_pt1 | contig 20399 bp, 17 predicted proteins | sample 2165561 | NCBI WGS metagenome assembly RRZU01 (sample SAMN10456909, study PRJNA506462) | wastewater metagenome | isolation source: wastewater sludge | place: USA: Moscow, Idaho | reverse complement strand
GCCAGCCAGATCATCAACCGCGCATCGAATGATCTCGAGCATCTGAAGATCACGACGAAACGGCAAAGCGATTTCGTCACCGAGGTCGATAAGGCAGCGGAGGCTGCAATCATCGAAATCCTGCGCGAGGCGTATCCCGACTACGGGATTCTAGCAGAAGAGACCGGCGCCACTGACGGTGAAGGTGCTGGAAGCGAGTACCAGTGGATCATCGACCCGCTCGACGGCACGACGAATTTCATCCATGGATTCCCGCAATACTCGGTTTCGATCGCACTCGCGTACAAGGGTCAGATCAACCAGGCGCTCGTCTATGACGTAATTCGCAACGAGATGTTTACGGCCAGCAAGGGCGGCGGCGCTTTCCTGAACGAGCGCCGGATTCGCGTCAGCAAGTGCCTCAAACTTGACGACGCGCTGATCGGCACGGGTTTCCCCTTCCGCGTCTTCGACCACGCCAACGCCTACATGGGCATCTTCAAGGACTTCACCGAGCGGACCGCGGGTATCCGTCGTACCGGATCGGCCGCACTCGACCTCGCCTACGTCGCCTGTGGACGACTGGACGGTTTCTGGGAATTCGGCCTGATGCCCTGGGACATGGCGGCCGGCAGTCTGCTGATTTCGGAGGCAGGCGGATTGATCAGCGATCTTTCCGGCGGCGAGGATTACCTGAAAACGGGGAATGTCGTATGCGGTTCCCCCAAGGTCTTCGCGCAGATGCTCCAGGTGGTCGACTCGTTCCGGACGCCCACACTCCAGAGCTGATCACAAAAATCGGGTAGCCGTATCGAGGTCGCCGTGCGTCGTGCTGCTGTATAGCGCGGAGACGAACTTTCTCCAGATGATATCGGGCTCGCCCAGTCTGAAGCCGTAAAAGCCGTCTTGCCCGTTGTTGTTTTCGCGCAAGGCGAGCGAACGGAAGTGCGACACGTCAGCCCGTCCCAGTTGGATCGTCGTGTCGCACCAGATATTGAGTGGCAGGACGTTCTGGGCACGCGCCTGGAATCCGTAGCGCGACACTTCGATGACTTCGATGGCCACTTTTGCCTCCTTGCCATCGGAGGTCTGGAAGCTGATTCTGGCTGGGCACTTGACCGAAAACCGTTGATGGCGCCGTACCGGAATGTCGTCGACGTTCGACGAAAGCACCGGCAACACCGAGCGATACTGCGGCAGGTCGTAAATGCTGTGGAGCAGCACCTTCTTCCGGTCACTCAGGTTTTCGAACGTCTTCGTGCGAACGTTGAAAAAGTGATCGAGAAGTTCGGGCGTCAATACCGGATCGTTCGTTGTATAAAACCGCCGGTTCGGAAATTTGATGTTCGGCAGCTTCACCTGGGCGAAGTACGCATAGAGATTCCGGTGCGGTGGTTTTTTTGTGTAGTGCTTCTTGAACACGTCCAGCGCCTCCTTGAGATCGAGCGTCGCACCGATCGCCGGCGCACCATTCACGAAGTCATAGCTCTCCACCATGTTCGCCGTCAGCCGCTTGAAGAACAGCAGCGACTCGTACATTTCGATGTGACTCGGATTAACGGCGATGACCAGATGCCGTGTGTCAAAGAACGTCGTGCAGTACTCGTACATGAACTTCATCAACGGAAACAGGATGCTGCCGCCCGTTTTCCGGAACCTGCGATGAACCGCAAGCGCCGACACCTCGGCGATCAAGCCCTCTTTCTCGCGCACCGAGTTCAAGTCGAAGATCTTCTGCAACGGTACGCCAAGCGCGCTCTCGCGGATGAGCGAGATGGTGCCCACAACCTCGCCGTCGTACTTTGCACAAAGCGTCGTCGTCGTCGGCAGCGCGTGGTAGATCGTCACGCGCATCCCGGACGGGTCGGGTTTCATGAAGCCGCTGTCGACGTAGGCATCGTGCAGCACAGCAAAACATGCCTCCAGCTCCTCCTGCGTCTCGGCGATCTTCAACTCAAGACGCGAACTCGGCGCCGGATTGCAGTCTGCAAACGAACGATAGACTTTGAAGCGCTGATCCCTGGGAAGCCAGGAAATCAGCTTTCTCACCGATACATGCAGGAATTTACGTATGAGCAAGCCAACTCTCTTCAGCATGTCGCCCCATCCCATCGAGTTGATAGAGTCATCATAGTACGCCCGCACCGAAAACAAAGCGGGGACCGCCCATCCATACCTACAGTTTCTCGTTCGCGTGATACCGCCGCGAATCACGCGAGTAATTCAGCCAGGTTTTTCTGGCGAGGTGATACGCCAAAATCGGCAGCGGCATCCGGATCCAGTGCGATCGCAAGTACAACATCGTGCGTGCCAGAGGCGTTCCCGACGTCGCACATGAGGCGTGCTCGGGTTGCAGTGCTCGCCGATAACACCAATCCATCACCTTCAAGACGGGCCACGGCGGTCCGAACCTTTCGCTTTGCCTGACAACCTCGTCAGGAACGGGCGTACCAAGGAAGCGTGAGGCGTATCGAATCGCGTAAAAAAGCGGACGTCCGACGCCGATTTCGCGCGCACGATCGACAATCGTCTCCCAAAAGCGCGGAGTGCGGTCAAAACAGCGGAACAGGCTGTCCAGATCGAACAGATCGCGCAAACCGTTACCCAGTTCGCCTTCGTGAAAAAGATGGGTCGCACTGTGCAAGACCATATCCACGGGCGCGAGGACGTAGACGCCGTCCATGCCGGCCAAGGGCTGCAGTCCGTCGAACAAGCGCCGCGCATTGACTTTGATGCGCGCAGTCTCCGGAAGGATTGAGTGATGCACATCGATTGCGCTGCCGCGTCGGCTGTGGCGCATCGGCGGAATCTCGTGCATCCACTGTCGGTAGTATTTCTGGTCGTAAGGATCGTCATGAGTACCGACCCAGCCGTGAATCATCAACTGGCTTTCCGCCGCGCCAATACGATCCTTCGCAACAAGAACATCGACATCGGAAAACGATCGGCCGCGGGCTGTGGGCAAACCGAGCGCCAGATAGGCCGCACCTTTGAGCAGCACGACCGGAATGCCTGCATCTCCGAGCGCCACACGAATGCACTCGATTTCGCGCAGCATCGCAACATCCTGCTGAGCGACCGCTTTGGCTGCGGAAATCAGGTGCAAACGCGGCGCAACGGGGACTCGGGGCAAGCTTCCCTGCGCCATCAGATCCGATGCCAGGCGCGCAAGCAGATTCGCTCGCCGCCCCTGGCGTATCAGCAGATCCCACTGTGCCAACGAAAGATCGAACGCGGCGGCCGGATTGAGAAGCGTCAAGGCGATCAGTGACTGACTTGTCATGCGCGCACACCCGATGCAAGTTCCTCGAACAGGCCAATCGCCTCGTCCAGGCTGCAGTAGTCAAGCCGATAGGAGGAACAACCGTCAATCATCGACGCCAAAGCATTGAATCCATCAAGCCCGTGCATCTCGTAGTTGAACGACTGCTCGGCAAGGAGCATGAACGCATCCGCAGGCCGCATTGCCGCAAACTCAAGCGCCGCACCCAGCCTGAAACGCGGACTCACGACCCAAGTCGGTCGAGCCGGCTCCTGAACCCGCTCGACGCTTGCCGAAGGCGGCCGCACCAGAGCAACGGTTCCCTTGCTCGTGTTGGGCACGCGACAGGTCATCTCGACCGACGGATCAAGCGATCGCACGATGTCAATGGATTGATTCTTGAGATTGATCGGACGCGCCATACCGTACATTTCGGCACGTGTGATGTCGTAGAGCGCCAGTTCGTCAGACAACAAACGCCAACCGTGGCGAACGAGCGCCGCACAGAGCGTGCTCTTTCCCGACCCCGGCGGCGCTGGCAATATCGCGGCCCGCCCGTCGCGCTCAATCACGGCGGCATGAAAGATCAGATACTGATGACTGTGAGCCGCAACACACCAGTTCAGCCCCCACTCCAGCATCGCGAACGCTTGATATGCCGGCAGGGGCGTGAAAATCGGCATGCCGTCAAAGTGGAAATAGGCCGTCGGACGAACCCAGCGCTCCCACCCACGCCCAAGCAGGATGTCGACATGAAAGTCAGCAAACTCGCATCCAGGCAGGAACTCAAAGTCCGCGTACATCGATCGGATCTCGCCCACCAGTTCCGGCACATCGGTGCCGAGCTTGACAACGAAGGGGGGAAGAGCAAGAAACAGTGCGCCACGACGCAACTTCGACTCAAGCTCTTTATGACTTAGCGACGAAACTCTCAAACGGGTATTCGCTTTACCAAGCCCAGCGCCTCCAATTGCAGCAACGCCTCCTTGATCACCGTCAAACCGTTTTGACTGTCGGAAAAGACGTCATCAAAGTCATCAAGGAGCGCTTGCAAAGACATTTCGGGTATCCGCTCCAGTGAAAGCAGCAACTCGATCGCAAGCGGTCCAACGTGGTGAGTATCGCCGGAAAAACGGTCGAAGACTACGGCACCGTCATCCCAGCAATGGAAGCACAAGGCCCCTGCCCGATAGAGGGACCACTTCTGCATAAACGAACCCAAACGATGAAAACTATTCGAACAGCCGACTTAGCGACGTGCAATCCAGTTGTAGTGAAGGTAATCCGCCACTTGCTCCGCCTTCCACGGTTCACCACTCCCTTCCGGTGTGTAGGTAAGCATCGCCATGTTCCGTAAAGTCTCCTTGCTGACGCAAGACGACGGCACCCTGCCCACCGGGAAGATGTACAGGTTCATCTGGGCAATCAAAACCGACGCCCCGAAGCCGCCCGAATTGACCAACGCCAGCGGCGTGTTCGATCCCGTGCCGACGGGAACGGAAAATCCCAACTTCGAGCAAAAGTCGCTGACCGTGAGAACACTCACGCCTTTACCGTCATTCGCGTAGAGCCCCTGAAGATACGCCAGCCTTCGGTTCTGTTGGTCGGCATCACTCGGACGATTCAGATCGGCGAAAAGGTTCGCAGGGTAAAACTTTTGATTCTGATTGTTCGCTTTGATTTTTTCGCGCAAGCCGACCCAACCCCGGCCACCAGTCGACAGATAGGCCGAAAAATGGTGGACATCGCTGAACCCCCGTATCGCCCCACCAAAGCGCGCCAGACTCCCTGTCAGGGTATTGGCGCCGAGAAGATCCCCGGTATCCTGAGCGCCCATCCCGGTACTGATCGACCCCCATGCGGAAGGAACAATGCAATGGCACGCAAGCGACGGTCTGGCGGCGAGCGTCGCGATCACAACGGGCGATGCTTTGAGCCCGGCACGCAAAATACGCCGCCTGGCGATTTGGACAGAACCCGCCGCCGACACGCGGACTTCTTCACTCACGGCGGGTTGTTCAATTTTTTCGTGATCCAGGTTCATGATATTCGCACCCAAGACAAGGCTATCGTTCTTTCAAATTACCACGCGGAAACCGGAGCGTATGTGATCAAATTCACATGTCACGAAATGAAACCTCCGATTTGGGACTGTCTCTTTAAAAGAGACAATGCAATATTCATGCCAGACAAAAGAAACGGTAAATAAGCATTAAGCGCCAAGACGTTGGCTGAAATTGCCGCAAAGCGCCTGACTTGATGTGTAAAAAAAACCGACACGCAGCTCGGCTGCAGTGGCTCATTTTGTTTCGTGCATCAACTCATCCAGATGCCGTACCGGCACCGCGAAGCTGATTCCGGACGGCTGAGACAACACGGATTCCTTGGTACTCTTGACAAACACCATATTGATGATCCCGACGACATCACCCTTTTCCATCTCGATCAAGGGGCCGCCGCTATTGCCGGGATAGGCCGTCGCATCCAGCTGATAGACCTCGAATGAACCGGCTTTCAATCGCTTGATGACTTTTTCGTTGAGTTGCTGTGCTGTCGGGCTCGGCAGCGCAATCGGTGTAATCGCCGAGATGATTCCACGATGAATCACCGGCGAGAATCCGAGCACACCACCGATGGGAAATCCCATGAACGCGATCGATTGCCCCTCTCTGACCTGTGCCGGATTCTGCAATGCCAGCGCGGGTAACGGAGGACCATCGATACTCAACAGGGAGAGATCGTGCTCGCGGTCACGCGCAACGACTTTTGCCAATCGCAGCTGGGCTGACGACGTCTGCACGGCCATCGACTCGCTGGCGGCTGTATCGAGAACTTCCGGCACCACATGCGCATTCGTCGCGATCTGATTTCCGTTCCCGATGACAAACCCCGTGCCGCGCATCGCGAACGCCGGACTGCGTGTTTTTGAGTAGGTTCCGACCACCACCACCGAGGGTTTGATGGCCTGTACCAGTTCGGGCAATTCGGCGGCCCGTACTGCAACAGCACTGGCCAACAAACAGAACGCGAACCCGAACGACAGAGATCGGACGGAATCCAAAAGAAACTTGAGCATAAGGCCTCCTTCTTGCATCAATTTGCATTGGCAACCCGAATCTTCGGTAGTTCAGGCGACGGCGTCGTGACTTCCGGATTGAAGGGGTGCACTTCCTTCTTGAAGATGCTCAGGATTCGCCGTACATAGCCACGCGTTTCAGCATAGGGCGGAACACCGCGATAACGATTCACGGCACCCTCTCCTGCGTTATAAGCCGCTGCGACAAGGGCGACATCACCCTCGAAATAGGCCAGCAGCCAGCGCAGGTAAGACATTCCGCCACGGATATTCTGTTCAGGGTCGAACGGCTTTCTGACATTGAAGCGCAGCGAGGTTTCCGGAATGAGCTGCATCAACCCCTGGGCGTTCTTGGGGGATACCGCCGTCGGTTCGAAATTCGACTCAGCCTTGATGATCGCCAGTACCAGGCGCGGACTCAGGCCATACTCGGGCGCCAGTTTTCGAATCAATTCGACAAGCTTTTGCCGGTCCGGGCTGTTCAAGAACTCGTCGATATCCGGCCCGATGTCGTCATCGACGACACGCATGCACTCGGGGGCTGGAGCCGCGGAATCGCCGACGAAGCGCAGCATCTTCTGCGCTTGCTGATGGCCGGCGGCGGCGGCCAACTTGAAAAAAAACGCCGCCATCTCATCGCTCCGTGCCACGCCGCGACCATTCGCATACATCCAGCCCAGACTGAACTGCGCCTCGGTGTCGCCATAGCGCGCACCGTCGCAATACAGGCTGGCGGCCCGAAGTGGATCCTTCGGCACCCCCTCGCCATGCTCATAAGAGCGCGCTTCCAGTCGGAGCGATTCGAGATCCCTGCCCGAAGGTGCCTGGGCCCGCTGAAACGCACTGGCGCCGGTAACAGCAAAACAGCCTGCGACCGCCACGATGAGCGCGGCAACCGGACGGTGAGTTCCGCTCTCACGGCGAGCCATGGTCAACTGCCTCCCGAGCCCACGCCGGTGAAATAGCTGACGTACCAAGGCATCGCCGCCTGGATACCCTGTTCGATCCGATGAGTCGGCGCGTAACCAAGAAGATTTCTGGCTTTTGAAACGTCGGCTTGCGAATGCCGGACGTCACCGGGGCGGAAATCCCTGTGCTTCGGCGACATCGATGCGATCGCCGGATCTTCCCCGGCGAGCGCATCGCGCAGCAACTCGAACAGGCGGTTCAACGACGTACGCCCATCCACCGCCACGTTGTATACCTGATTGACCGCCTCGGCATTATCGGTCGTCGCCGCGAGGAGATTCGCCTGAACGGCATTGGCGACAAAACAGAAGTCGCGGCTCGTTTCGCCGTCGCCGTTGATCAGCACCTCCTCGCCGAGGAGCATCGATTTCGTCCACAAGGGGATGACCGCGGCGTAGGCGCCCTGTGGATCCTGTCGCGGACCAAACACGTTGAAGTAGCGCAAGCCGATTGGCGCGAAGCCGTAGCAACGCGCGAACACCTCGGCGTAAAGCTCGTTCACCAGCTTCGTTACGGCATACGGCGACAGCGGACGACCGATCTTTTCCTCGACTTTCGGCAGGTCCGGATGGTCGCCATAAGTGGAGCTCGAAGCGGCGTAGACAAAGCGCCGGACCTTGGCGTCACGCGCCGCCACCAGCATGTTCAGAAAGCCGTCGATATTCGCAGCATTCGTCGCCAGGGGGTCAGCCAGCGAGCGGGGAACCGAACCCAAAGCGGCTTGATGCAGGACGTAGTCGATTTCCCGACACGCCTCATTGCAAACAGCCGGATCACGAATATCGGCTTCGACAAACCTGAAGCGCCGCCACTGTTCGGGAGAAACGGTGGTTTTCACTTCATCCAGATTCCGCTGATGCCCGGTCGAGAAGTTGTCCAGCCCGACAACGACCTGGTTCAATTTGAGCAAGGTCTCGACCAGATGCGAACCGATGAAACCGGCGCAACCGGTCACCAGCCAGCGCGCCGGTTCGGACTGCAAGCGCTCCTTGAGCGCTTCGTAAAGCGGATTTACAGACGCCACACGGTGACTCCCTGAGCGGCCAACTGAGCCTCGTCAAACATGCTCTTGACGTCGGTCAGCACGCCCCGTTCTTGCAGCTTCGCGACATAGTCGGAGAGCGGTCGATTCCTGAACTCCTGGTGCGCGACGGCGGCAACGATCGCTGCTGCTTGCGGTAGATCGTCCCAAGCGGTGAGCGAAACGCCATACTCGTGCTGCGCCTCTGCCGCATCCGCCACCGGCTCGTGGACGATGACGTTGGCACCGTACGATTGCAGTTCGCGCACGACATCGATCACGCGCGAATTGCGCAGGTCCGGGCAATCCTCCTTGAAGGTCAGTCCGAGCACGATGATTGGCGCATCCTTGACCATCCAGCCATTGCGAATGAGGTTCTTGACCGTCTGCTCGGCGATGAATTTCCCCATGCCGTCATTGATACGTCGGCCTGCCAGGATGACCTCCGGGTGGTAGCCCACTTTTTCGGCCTTGTAGGTCAGATAGTACGGATCGACCCCGATGCAGTGCCCGCCAACGAGCCCCGGGCGGAACGGAAGGAAGTTCCATTTACTGCCAGCGGCCTTGAGCACTTCCAGCGTATCGATGCCAATCCGATCGAAGATGATCGCCAGTTCGTTCATCAGCGCGATGTTCAAGTCGCGCTGCGTGTTCTCGATGACCTTGGCCGCTTCCGCCACCTTGATGCTCGACGCGGGATAGACACCGGCGCTGATGACGCGTCCATAGACTTCCTTGACCCGCTCGAGCGTCTCGGGCGAGTCGCCGGAAACCACCTTGACGATCTTGGTCAAGGTTCGCTCCTTGTCGCCCGGATTGATACGCTCCGGCGAATAGCCGACGAAGAAGTCCTTCTTCCACTTGAGGCCTGAGTGCTTTTCGATGATCGGGATGCAGACCTCTTCCGTCGCTCCCGGATAGACCGTCGATTCGAAAACGACCGTTGCGCCGCGTTTCAGGTTCTTCCCGACGGATTCCGACGAACCGACGAGTGGTCGGAAATCCGGCTGATGCGCGTCATCGACGGGGGTCGGCACGGCGACGATGATGAAGTCTGCTTCGGCCAAGGCGCTCGCATCGGTCGTCATTTCCAGGTATCGCGCCGCCTTGAGATCCTCGGTGCTCACTTCGCCGGTTGGATCGATGCCATCCTTGTAGGCTGCGACCTTGCGCGCCGACAGATCAAAGCCGATCGTTCGGCCTTTTTTTCCGAACTCAACCGCCAACGGCAGCCCCACGTAGCCCAAGCCGACAACTGCAACAACACTCATCGATGACTCCCCAAAACTCAAATTATCCAAAAGCCTTTGACGCAGCCAAGACGCGATGAATTGTCACGATTACCGTCTGAAAGCCGCATGTATCAAACCCGCTTCGCCTACAGGCTTTGCCGCAGTTTTTCGACCTCGGCCTGCGCCGGGAACTTCTCCCCAAGCTTCGTCAGCTCGTCCAGCTCCTTCCTCGCTTCGTCCTTGTTACCTGTCTTAACCAGTGCCTTGGCCAGGTTGAGGCGGATCATTCCGTTCTGCGGTGCTTTGCTGCTTGCCTTCTTCAGCAATTCGAGCCCGCGTGCGCCGTCGCCTTTTTCGACCAGCATCACACCCAGCGTATCCATCACGGCCGGTTGTTCTGGCGCCAGCTTGTATGCTCTTTCCGCGTACTCGATCGCCTTTGGATCCTTGCTCTGATCAAGACTCCACGCCAGGTTGTTAAGCATCGCCGCATTGTTGGGCTGAGCATCCACCAACGTGCGGTAATACTTGCTTGCCGCCGCGTAGTCCTTGCGGTTGTTCGCCGATTCAGCCAGATAGAGGCGGAACTGCATGTCCTTGGCGTGATCCTTGATCCAGCTTTCGGCGAACTTGTCGGCTTCCGCTTTCTTCCCGTCCACCAGCAACACCGCGTGCAGCTTCACCGCCAGTTCCGTAGCGCCGGTTTGTTTGATCCCGGCGCGGTATACCTCAGCGGCGTCATTCCATGACTTCTTCAAGACATGCGCATCGCCTTCCAGCACATAGCCCACGGCTTCCTTGGGGCGCTGCTTCTGCACCTCCTTGGCCACGCGCAACGCTTCGGCCGTGCGGCCCGCGTCAAGCTCGAGCATCATGATGCCGCGCTGCGCTTCCAGCGAGTCGGACTTGACCGCGAGCGCCTTGCGCAGGCTTTGCATCGAAGCCTCCTTGTTCTTCGCCGCGAGATGAATCTCGGCCATGCGCAGATGCGGTTGCGGCGAGTCTGGCTTGAGATTCGCCAGTTTCCCGTAAGTGGCCAGCGCCTGATTGAAGTCTTCGGCCGCCTGCTGTGCCCGGCCGGCCGCATCGAGGATCTCTGCGCGCTCTGGCAGCACGGCAAGCGCATCCTGCGCCGCAGCGACCGCTTTCTTGTTGTCCTTGGCCCCGAGGTAGAGGCCGATGAGCGCCAGGCGCGGCGTCGCCTCCGTCGGATGCGCAGCGATTGCCTTGCCGATCAGCGCCACCACCTCTTCCGGCTTGCCGCCGGTCTTGGCCTGCAGCTCGGCCAGCGCGAGCATGGCTTGCATGTTGTCCTTATCCTTGCCAAGAACGTCCTCGAAGCGCTTCTTCGCCTCGGCCGGCTTCTTTTCCGACAAATCGAGATTGGCCAGACTGGCTGCCGCCGGGAAGTAGGTCGGATTCTTGCTCAAGGCCTGTTCAAAGTTCTTGCGCGCACCGGCCAGATCGCCCTTACCCAGCGTTGCCGTGCCACGCAGTTGATCGACGAGCGGGCTGTCCGGCTGCTTCTTGGCCAGCGCATCGATCGACTTTAGCGCCAGATCAAACTGGCGTTGCCTCAACCGTGACGAAATCAGGGCCATATCGGCTCGGACGCCAGTATCGACGGATGCAATCTGTTCAAGCTCGCGATAAGCCGTTTCGGTATCGCCGCGAGCCAGGTGCGAAAGCGCAACTGAGGTCTGTTTCGCCTTGTTCTCGGGATCGAGTGCCGCCGCCTTGGCGAAATAGTCGCCCGCTTTCTCCGCATCCCCGTTCTGTATGAACACTTCGCCGGCCAACGCCAGCATGTTGGAGTCCTGCTCGATCTTGTCGAGCACCGGCTGCAGCGTCGACAACGCCTTGGCCGGTTGCGCACTGCGCAGATAGGTTGCAATCAGGACCCGTCGCGCCATGCCAAGATCGGGCGTCTTTGGCAGTGCCTTGAGAAGATTCGACTCGGCCGTCGAGTACGATTTCAACTCGTAATCGATCGCCCCTGCTAGCTGGAGACCCAAGGCGCTGTCCGGGATGAACTTCAGGTGTTGCTGGATGCTCTCCTGCGCCGCCTTGAAGTTCTTCTGCCGGTAAAGCAGCTGTGCCTGCAGGAAAGTCGTCTGCGGATGCGCCGGCGCCACCTTTTTCATGGCCTCCAGCAGTTTGCCTGCGTCGTCGAGATCGCCCGCTTCGAGCGCCCGCCCGATCAGTGCCGAATGCGCGGGCAGGTAGTCCGGCTTGATTTCAAGCACCTTGCGGAAAGACTCGGCCGCCGAATCCGCATCGCCTTGCGCCGCGAGGATGACGCCCTTGAGCTGCAACGCCTCGTAAAGCTTCTGGTCCTTCTCCAGGCTCGAGTCGAGCAAGGCCAACGCGCCCGCGAAGTCCCGCTTGCCGGCCTTGATTCTTGCAAGCCCGATCAACGCCTGGCCATATCCGGGAAGAGCGGCAATCGAGGCATCAAAGGCCGCCTGCGCCGCATCGATCTTTCCTGCCATCAAATAGGCCTGGCCTACACTTGCCTGCAGATCCGCTTTGCCTTCAGGCGTCGTCAGTTCGGTTTTCGCCAGCTCATCGGTGATCTTCTGCGCCTGGCCGAGCATCAATAGCGTTCGCGCCATCAACGGAACCAGCTGTTCCGCCGGGTACTTCAAATCGGCCGCTTTGCGCAACTCGACTTCGGCCGCCGTCGGATTGCCGCTCTCCAGCATCGTCCTACCCAGGAGGAAACGCGCTTCGGCAAGGTTGGGATCACCCTGCAGCGCGTTCTTGAGCTGAATCTCGGCCGCCTTGGTATCGCTCTTCGCCAGATACTCCTTGGCCGAGACAAGCATGGTTTCGGGCTTCTCGCCGCCGCAAGCGGTGAGAATCAGCGCGGCCACGAGCGTTGAAAACGCCGCTTTTCCAATCGATTTACGAGTCGTCATATAGATCCCGTCAACATGGTTGAACTTCCTTGATTCGAAGAACTTTCCTTGAATCACTTTAGACCATAGCGGTGCATCAGATCGTAGAGCGTCGGCCGGCTCACTCCCAGCATTTCCGCCGCCTTGAGTACATTCCCGTCCGACCTCGCCAGCGCCGCAATGATCACGCCTTTCTCGGCTTGCTCGCGAACAAGACGCAGATCAAGACAAATTTCCTGATCTTCCTGAACCTCGTTCAGGCCGACGTCGTCGAGTGTTATCTGATTGCCGTCGGCCATGATTACCGCGCGCTTGATGCAGTTCTCCAGTTCACGCACGTTTCCGGGCCAGCCGTGCGCTTCGATCGCCCGCAGGGCGTCTTCGCGCAGCGTCATCGCGCCCCGATTCTGTTCCGCTGCAAAACGGCGCACAAACGCGTGTGCCAGCAATGCCGCGTCGCCCTTGCGGTCGCGCAGCGGCGGGATGCTCACGACGATCTCGGCCAGGCGATAGTAGAGGTCTTCGCGGAAACGTCCTTCCTTGATCAACACCTTCAGATCCTGGTGCGTAGCGCAGACGATGCGCACATCGACCGGAATTTCCTGCCGGCCTCCGATCCGCTCGATCACCCGCTCCTGCAGGAAGCGCAAAAGTTTGGCCTGCAGGGAATGGGGCAAATCGCCGATTTCGTCGAGCATCAACGTCCCGCGATGCGCCGTCTCGATCTTTCCCGGCGTCGTCTTGACCGCGCCGGTAAAAGCTCCCTTCTCGTAGCCAAAGAGTTCGCTCTCAAGAAGATTGTCGGGAATCGCCGCGCAATTGATGGCGACGAATCGCTCTTTGCTGCGCGGCGACGCAGCGTGCACACCGCGCGCGATCAGCTCCTTGCCGGTACCGCTTTCACCCAGGACGAGCACCGTAGCGTCACTGGCCGCCACCTTTTCGACCGTTCGGCACACGCGCAGGACTTCGGGATCGCGCGTGATCAGGCCGGCGAGTACGTCGGGCTGGTGCATCAGCTGCAGGCGGTTGTTCTCCTGCTGCAGGTCGTAGAGACGATACGCCCGCTCGATCGTCAGCCCGAGCATGTCGACCTCAAAAGGCTTGGCAAAGAAGTCGTACGCACCGAGACCTACAGCGCGCAAGGCATTGGACCGGTCGTTCTGCCCGGTGAGCACGATCACCTTCGTCTGCGGTGCGATGGCCAGGATCTGCTCGAGCAGCTTGAAGCCCTCGGAAACCGAATCGGGATCGGGTGGCAGGCCGAGATCCATCGTCACCACCGGCGGCTGGTGCCGGCGAACGAGGGCAAGCGCGCTCTCGCGATCGCCGGCCGTCAGCGTCTCGTAGTTGTCGAATGCCCAGCGAAGCTGCTTCTGCAGCGCCGGGTCATCCTCGACAATCAACAAGGGACGCAGTTTTTCGGCGCTCATTGGTCTCTCCCTTCGACCATCCGTGATTCCATCTCTTCATCCATCTCAAAAAGAGGCAACAGCAGGCTCACCTGCGTACCGACATCAACCGCGCTTTCCACCGAGATTCGCCCACCCAGCTCGTTCACGTACTGGAAACTCTCGTACGCGCCGATTCCCATTCCCGCGGCTTTGGTCGTCTGGAACGGTTTGAACAGGCGCTCGCGCAAAAATTCCGGAGACATCCCGTGTCCCGTGTCATCGACCTTGACGAGCGCATACCGTCCCTGGCGCGTAAGGCTGATCGTGACATCACCGCCATTCTCGGTCGCATCCAGGGCGTTCTGGACAACATGCCCGACAACGCGCTCGACCCGATCCTCGTGCCCCTTGGCGACGACCCGCTCGACTGTATCCAGCAGCACCTCCCGACCTTGCGCGATCCTGGCTGTCTGGATCCGCCTCACCAGATCAGCCAGATCGATGCCACGCGGGCTATCCACGGGCGTCGCGCCTTCGCGCAGCTGCATCATCAGCTTGCGCATGCGCTCGACCGAATGCTCGACCGTCATCAGCATGTCCTGCTGAAACTCCGGATTATCCCGATGACGTTCGGCATTCTTAAGCATCAGGGATAACTGGGCAACGATATTTTTCAGATCATGTACGACAAACGCCGACATCCGATTGAAAGCATCAAACTTCCGTACTTCCAACAGCGCCTCCGTCGCCTGCAATTGCCCGAGAAATGCACCCGCCTGGCGGCCTGCCGTTTTCAGCAGATCGTTGATTTCCCAATTCACGTCGATCCGCGTCCGTGCGGTTGCCAGGACAACGAAACCCGTCATTGCATTGCCCGATGCAAGTGGCACGACGAGCCAGGCGTTGGGCAGGCTGGTCAGCCATTCCGGAAGGTCCAGTCGCTCATAACGTCGCGGCAGCGAGCGATACTCCTCAAGATTGATCACCCAGCCACTCTCGAGCAGGAACTTGCAGAGTTCGCTTTCGGCATCTTCGGTCACCGACGTCACCGGCATGTTCCAGCAGGCGGACTGCGCGTAAAAACGACCGGACGGATCCTTCACCCAGAGCATCCCGGCGGGGCTCTCCACCATCTCGGCCAATCCCTTGACAACATGCTCGCCCATCGCCGAGAACCCGTCCTGCGCCGACAGTGTGTTTGTAAACCGCAACCACTCTTCGCGGTAGTCGTAGCGGTAGCTGAAGAAGTGCTTTCCGACCAGGACCCGGAACCTGGCGCGCATCGAACCGGAAAAACTGAGGATGACGAGGATCAGCAAGGCCGAGAACAGCAAGGCCAGCTGGAACGAACGCCCCCAGTCGCCGCCGAAGTAGCGGACGTAGTAACCCGCTGCGGCGACAAAGAGAAGATAGACGCCGACCGCGACCAGCGTCACTGACTGCAAGGCTGCCCGCTGCGACAACACGACCCGGTTTTTCCAGGCCCTGCTGCGAATCGTCGAGATCGCCACCAATGGCACGACCAACGCATGCACGAAACCGCGGATGCTGAACGCATCGACGTCGACGCGATTGAACAGCAGGGCATCCGAATACAGGTACAGATCGAACATCGCCGCCCCGCCGAGTCCGAAACAGAGTGGCTTGATGCTCCAGACGCGATCGACAGACGCAGCGCGGAAAAGTTGTTCGACGAGCGCCAGCGAAAAGACGGCCATCGCCAGCGAGTCGAGCAGAACGAGGCGTTGAGGCGGGCCGAATGCCGAAAAGCCGGAAAGAACCATCAACTGCGCCAGCACGCCGACGACGAACAACGCGGCTGCAATGCCGATCAGCGACTGCAGACGAAGCGGCAAGGGCCCTGGTTCCTTCGTTTCAGGACGCAGAAGCACGAGCAGGAAGAAATACCAGCCAGCGTGACGAAGAAGATCAGCGAACAGGCTGCCGGCGAGGAAAACCTGTTCCTCGGTCAGCGCAAAACCAAGACCGGACAGTCCCCAGACAGCCGACAGTACGATGGCAACAAGCAGCGAGCGATTGGGCAGATCGGCGTGCCAGTTCGATGCGAGATAGATTGCGAAAAGCGCATAAACGCAACCCGCCAGACCATAGCTCCAGACAGAAATGAGTTCGCTGCTCGCATCCAAACGTCAAACCTCCGCAGAATGCAAGGGATTATACGTCTCGCCCGCAACGAGCCATCCCGGAATAACGGCGATCGCTACTGCGCGCCTTTGCCCGTGAGCACGACACCGACTGTCTCGAACAGGATCACGATGTCGAGAAACAGCGTGTGATTCTTGACGTAGTAGAGATCGTACTGGAGCTTCTGGATCGAATCGTCGACCGAGGCGCCATAGTGGTAGCTGACTTGCGCCCACCCAGTGACGCCGGGCTTCACGCTGTGGCGAACGGCGTAGAACGGGATATCACGGGTCAGTTGGTCGACGAAGTACGGGCGTTCCGGACGCGGCCCGACCAGACTCATGTCACCCGTCAGGACGCTGAACAACTGCGGCAGTTCATCGATACGCAGCTTGCGAATGACCCGGCCGACGCGCGTCGTTCGGTTATCGTTTGCCGTCGCCCAGCGCGGCTTTCCGTCGCTCTCGGCATCCTTGCGCATGCTGCGGAACTTGACGACGTTGAACAAGCGACCGTTCAGGCCAACGCGTTCCTGCCTGTAGAAGACCGGAAATCCATCCTCCAGAACAATCAAGGCCGCCGTTGCCAACATGACCGGCAAAGCCAGCAGAAGCAGGATCGACGCCGCGACGATATCGAAGACGCGCTTGACGAAAGTACGCCAACACCCTTGACGGAATCCTTCGCCGAAAATCAGCCAGCCAGCCCGCAAGGCATCGAGCCGGATCTGCCCGAGGGCGCGCTCGAAGTAGCTGGCCAGATCAAGCACCTTGACGCCAGAGAGCTTGCAGTCGAGCAGTTCGCGCAGCGGCAAAACGCCACCGCGCCGTTCAAGCACCGCAATGATGATTTCATCGACGTTGAGATTGCTTGCGGTGTCGGAAATCGACGCAGTGCGCGGAAGCAACAACTGTTGCGGCACGCAAATCTCCGCATCGGTCGGACCAGGATAGAAGCCAACGATCTCGATGTCGGGGTCGGATTTCTTGAGCACTTTCCCAACCGATTTCGCTTCTGGCCCCGCGCCGAAAATCAACACACGACGAACCATCATCGCCCCCACCCGGTTGTGGATCGTATAGACGCGGTGCGCGAGCGTCCCGAACAACGCAGCCAGCCCCGATAACAGGAGCAGCTTCTGATTCGCGTCGGCAATCGACAGCAGGGAAAAGACACAATAGGCGAGCGGAACCGATAGATAGAGGGAAAGAACGGCGCGCGCACGGGTCTGGGCGACCGTGCGGGAGTGCGATCGTTGGTAGAGTCCGAGCCAGCCATTTAGCACGACCATCAGCAAGGCAAAAATGGCCGAATATAGTACGACAAGCTCGGTATTTTCCTGACTCCCGACGCCCCACCAATAGACAGCAACGACAACGCACACGACCGGCAACAGGATGTCCAGAACGATCTGGAGCAGCGTTTTCCAGTGTATCCAGTGGCTGAAGACTTTGATCATGATTTACCTCCGGTAGACCGCAGGTTGAATTCGTCGATGGACTGCACGTGCCGGCCAACGTTCATCCAGCGCTCAGTGTTCGCCGTACAGCCAATCCGGTTCGAACCTGACCCTAGAACCGTGGACGAAAGGATAGCCCGGAGATGTCTTCATTACCGTGACGAAATACACAAGGGGAGGATTTTATTTCACGGGCACCTGGCTTGTCAGCCTGCAGCACCACAAACGCCTGTTATCTCTCAACCAAGATCACTTGACCTTTGATCATAAAGCTGACCATTGGCGCTCGGCGCCAAGCGAGCGCTCCGCTCGGCAAGCCACTTGATCGACGCATCCTCGACGGCCGCGCGCGACCGTGCATTGGAAAACGTGTGATCCGCATCGGAAACATCAATCCTTGTGACGTTTTTCCCGCCAATCAGCGCGGACCATTCGCGATGTGCTTCGGCATGGCCCACGAACTCCTTTGCCGTATAGTCTTCACCGCTGAGTATCAGCAAGACATCGCCGGAACACGCACGCCACCCGGTCGCCATGCGCGCCTGGAAGGAACGCGCCGCACTTTCCTGCTCGATCGCCGAACCGCGCGCCAACGACACGCTCTTCAGCAAACCGCGAATTGACCTCGCAACCTGCAACTTCCCGGTCAGGAGCTTCAGCCAGAACTCCTTCTGCATCAGACGGTTGCCGTAATAGTGTTTGATATGCGTCTGCGCAAGCGTCGCCTCCGACCGAACCCACGGATTCAGCACGATCAAACCGGCAACTCGCGGATCATGGGTCACATCGACGTACATCAGCGACGCCGAAGCCGCATCGCACAGCCCCCAAAGGACAACCTTCTTGACCGATGGGCATGCCGCAAGGAAAGCATCGACGGCCGCGCCGATATCGCCTGAAACTGCCTCGAAGTCACGCCTCTCTCCGCCGCTGTCGCCCATCCCGCGGTAGTCGAAACGAAAGACGGGAAACCCCGCCTCGGCGACTTTGCGCGAGAGCAGGAGAAACTGTCGGTGACTGCCAGCGCGGTACTGTGGGCCGCCGACGACGACCAGCACGCCGAGTTCCAATCCCTCCGCAACATCGCTGCACTCAGGCCGAGCGAGGACGCCGACGAGTTGTTCGCCCGCAAAGCCAAAGACCACCGCCTTTTCGGAAATGCTCATCAGGCGTCCGTTTCCATCAGCACGCGCAGACTGGCTTCGATCAACGGTGGGCATTCCTCGATTTCCGTCGTCTGCCAGAACGCCGGTCCGGCGACGGAGACGCCGCGGACATCCTTGCCCACGCTCTGCCATTTTTCGAGCCTGGCGCTTACGGCCGGCGAGAGCGCACCAGCACCACCGGATGAAACCTCAATCAAGTCGGTCCGCTGAACCACTTCTGGAATGACGAGTTCGGCCCCCTCCAGTCCGCGCGCCAGACTGACATTAAGCGCATAGCCAGCTATCTCGACGAAACCCTCCTCGGTCAGCTGCTCCTTGAGCCGGTTCATGGCGCCTTTTGCGCCGCCTTCCAGCAGTTCGCCTGCAATTTTCAGGCGCAGGAACTGCTGCAAGTACTGCTTTCCCAACAGCACCGGCTGCCAGAGCAGCAATCGGCACGGTTGCCCGATCCGGCCCGCCGCTTCGGCGGCAAGCAGACTTCCGGTACGCAAGCCCCACCAGCAAAGCTGCATTCCCGTCCGCTCTCGCAGCCACGTGCCGGCCTCGACCAGATTCGCGATCCACGATTCCCAGGTAGCGTCCGCGAAGTCGCCGGTGCTATCGCCACAACCGAGGACATCGACCTGCAACACGACGTAACCCGCCGAGGCCATCGTCTTCGCCTGCAGCGCCGCCATACGCCTTGACTTGTTCATCTCTTCGGCAAAGGGATGAACGTAGAGCACGGCCCCCTTGATTGCCGTTTCCCCGGCCGGCCGATGGAGCAGGCAAAACAGCCGGCCACCGGTCACCGGCAGGAAAAAGGCTTCAAGCGACATGAAATGCAGTTCAGGCGCCCAGCTTGGCGCCTACGAAATCAACGAGCGTTCGCACGGTGGCAAACGCGCTGCCATCGATCTCATCGTCATCGACAATGAAACCGAAGCGCTCTTCAAGCGTCGTGATCAGGGCGACAACCGCCATCGAGTCGAGCTCGGGAATCGAGCCGAGCAGCTGCGTATCGGTCGTAAAACCGGAGGTGCGCCCTTTGAGGCTCAACACCTCGTCCAGAACCGACAACACCTCTTTCAGAATGTCCATGTGCTCTCCTTGTTTTCATTGCTCCACTGACAGTCATGCTGTCAGGAAATTCAGCGGCGACGATTATACTGGCAACGGAAACGCTATGATTCCGGTATTTCCGGTCGAGTCTGGCATTTACCGCGTAGCGGAACAAATTCACGGTGACGTGAATCTCTGCTCGATAGAATGACTCGGATCGAGTCCGAAATCTGCAAGGATCACCAATGACCGACGCTTTTCTGCTCTCCGACCTGATCCCGCGCGCGGCTGATCGTCACCCCGACGCTACGGCGCTCACCTTCACCAAAGAGTCGATCAGTTACGCCGAACTGGCTTCGGCGCAGCGCAATTTCGCCAACGGCGTCATCGGCCTCGGCCTGCAACGCGGCGAGCGCATCGCCATCTACCTGGAAAAGCGTTTCGAAACCGTCATCGCCAGCTTCGGCGCGCCAGCCGCCGGATGCGTCTTCGTCCCGATCAACCCGTTGCTCAAGCCCGAGCAGGTCGCCTACATCATGCGCGACTGCAACGTGCGCATGCTTGTCACCTCGCCCGAGCGCTACGCCCTGCTGACGGAAAGCATCGCTGACTGCCACGACCTGCGGCACGTCGCCCTGCTCAACCACGACACCGCGAAAGCCGCGCCGGGAACGTCTCCCGTCATCAGCTGGCAGGAACTCCTCGCCATGCCCGAACAACGCGGCCATCGCGTCATCGACACCGACATGACCGCG
>RRZU011581131.1_pt1 | contig 20405 bp, 19 predicted proteins | sample 2165561 | NCBI WGS metagenome assembly RRZU01 (sample SAMN10456909, study PRJNA506462) | wastewater metagenome | isolation source: wastewater sludge | place: USA: Moscow, Idaho | reverse complement strand
TGGGTCAGTGGTACTTCCAGCGCTACATCGCACACCTGCCGACCTCGGGCGAGGTCGTCCTCTTCGACCGCAGCTGGTACAACCGCGCGGGCGTCGAGCGGGTGATGAGCTTCTGCACCGACGAGCAGTACTGGACCTTCATGCGGCAGGCGCCGCGCTTCGAGCGGATGCTGACGGAGTCGGGCGTCAAGGTCACCAAGCTGTGGTTCTCGGTGACCCAGCAGGAGCAGCGGACCCGGTTCGCCATACGACAAATTGACCCGGTGCGGCGCTGGAAGCTGTCGCCGATGGACCTGGAGAGCCTGGACCGGTGGGACGACTACACCGCCGCCAAGGATGCGATGTTCTCGCACACCGACACCAAGCACGCGCCCTGGCTGACGATCAAGTCCAACGACAAGAAGCGCGGGCGGCTCAACGCCATGCGGGCCTTCCTCCACCAGTTCGACTACGACGGGAAGGACCCGGCCGTCGTCTATGCCCCGGATCCCACGATCGTCGCCCGCGCCAAGCACACCGTCGGGGACTGAGGTCGGCGCGCCGCTGCCGCGAGGTCAGGCGTGGCTGAGGACGAAGGCCAGGGTGAAGCCGGCGACGATCATGAGCCCGACCAGCCGGCCGGCATGCTCGACCGCCTCCGGGACCATCGTGTCGCCGAGCATCGTGATGATCGCGCCCGCGGCGAAGCACTGGACGAAGGCGACCGCTGACGCTGACGCCGACCCCAGGACGGCATATCCGGCCATTGCTGACATTGCCGAGACGACACACACCGTGGCCCAGAGCGAGACGATATAGCTCGTGCTTCGGCCGGCGGCGCGCAGCCCGGTCGAGGCCGACATCGACTCGGGGATATTGGAGAGGAAGACCGCCGCGACCATCGCCGTGCTCACCGTCGTGCCGCCGACCAGTGAGGAGCCGATCGCCGCCGACTCCGGTATGCCGTCCAGCAGCGCACCGAGGACCAGCGCCATCGCGCCGCCGGCGCTGGCGTGGGTCTGCTGGGTGGGGCTCTTGCGGCGATGTCCGCCGCGGGAGTCGATGACCCAGTCGCCGGCGAAGAAGACCAGGGCGCCGGCGACCAGGCCGGACACGGTTGCGGCGTGTCCGGCTCCCTCGAAGCCCTCGAGGGTCAGCTCGAAGGCGACGGCGCTCATGAGCACCCCGGCGCCGAAGCCCATGACCAACCCGATGGTCCGGGTCGAGGCCCGCGCGTAGAGCCCGAGGAGGGCACCGACCAGGAGTGCAGCTCCGGCGACGAAGCCCCACCATCCGGCGACCAGCACGGTGACCTCCTGGCGGTTGGCGGCGGGCGGGGTGAGTCTGCTGACATCATGCCAAGACCGGCGCTGCGGACCGTATCCTCGGCATACGACGTGGCCGGTGTGTGGGTGGCGACAACGAGACGATCTGGGGAGCCCATGGTGCGTGCAGCGCGACTGGTGCGTGCAGCGCGACCGGTGCGCACGATATGGCCGAGCCTGACCATGCGGCTGGTCACCAGGGTCCTCGCGACCGAGCCGAAGCTGATGGCCGACGAGGAGGCCTTCCGGTCGGCATACCTCGGGCGGGAGTACCCACGCCCCGCGCCGGCGCCGGCCGCGCTCAAGGTGGCCGCGACGGTGACGCGCTCGACCTTCCAGGGGCGGGACGTCTTCACCGTCACCCCGCGCGCTGCCGGGTCACCGTGGCAGGTCCTCTACCTTCACGGCGGAGGATATGTCGACGAGCTCCTCCCGGTGCACTGGGAGATCATCCTTCAGCTGGTCCGGCATATTGGCGCGACCGTGACCGTGCCGCTCTATCCCTTGGCGCCCGAGCACGACCACCGCGTCGGCAACGACCACGTCGCGGCCTTCTACCGCGACCTCGTCGGGCGGGTCGACCCGGCGCGGCTGGTCCTCATGGGCGACTCGGCCGGCGGTGGGATGTCGCTGGTCCAGGCGATGCGGGCCCGGGACGCCGGCCTTCCCCTGCCGGCGCGGGTCGTGCTCTTCGCCCCCTGGGTCAACGTCCTTCCCGTCAACCCGCAGATCGCCGCGATCGAGCCGCGGGACCCGGTGCTCGCGGTGCCCGGCGGGTCGCTCGCCGGCCGGTGGTGGGCCGGCGCCGACGACCCGCGGGACCCTGACATCAGCCCGCTCTTCGGTGACCTGGCCGGGCTGCCGCCGATCGACATCTTCCAGGGCACCGCCGACATTCTCTGGCCGGACAGCCTGCTCATCGCCGAGCGGATCAGGGAGGTCGGTGGCGTGGTCAACCTCTACGAGTACGACGACGCGATCCACGTCTTCGTGGCGGCGACCTTCACCCCGGAGGCTCGAGCGGCGTACGCCCAGATTGCTGCGGCGCTCGACTCCCCGCAGGTGTCGATCGGCCGGGGTACCCAGGTGGTGACCAACCCGTCGGTGATGTTCTCGCGGGCGCTGGCGTTGCGGCTGGTCGAGCGGAGTACTCCGTGGATCAACCACATCGGAGCCCGAGCCCGGGTCGAGCTGGCCTCCCGCCGCGCCCGCCTCCCCTGGCCCTGACCCACCCCCCCTGTGGATAACCTGCAAAGACACACCTTTAGAACGGTTCTAAAGGTGTGTCTTTGAGGGGGTGAATGTTCACAGGGGGGTAGTTGTCCACATGGGGGTGGGCGTCAGGCTGGCGCGGCCGGGGTCGTGGGTGTCGTCGGCGGCCCCGGTATGGCGGGCCCCGTGGTGGCGGGGCCGGCCGCTCGGGCCACCCCGGCGCTCATCGCGGCGGTGATGGCGATCGTCACCACGGTTCCGACGAGCAGGGCCGCATCCTCCCCCGGCGCGAGGATCCCTTGGGCCCGCCCGAGGGTGGCCGCCGCCACCGGAACGCCGAGCTGCGCGCAGGTGGCGATGGCCACGCTCAGCGGCTGACGGGTCAGCGCCATCAGTCCGTGGACCGCCGCCGCAGCCGCGCCGAGACAGACGCCGAGCAGCGCCAAGGACGGGTGGGCCGCCACGGTCCGCAGGTCGAGAGAGGCGCCGAGCCAGACAAAGAAGAGCGGAGCGAAGAAGCCCTCGGTGAGGGCGAAGAGCTGCTTGGCCAGTCGCCGCGGCTCCCCGACCCCGGCGAGCGCGAGCCCCATCCCGAAGCCGGCGAGCATGACCGACACCCCGACGAGCTGAGCGATCGCGGCCAGTGCGAAGAGCAGGGTGAGCGAGAGGCGCAGCTCCAGGGCGAGCCCGCGCTCCTCGGAGACCTCGTGGACGGCCCGACGCCGACCGGTCCGCTCGGCCCAGCTGAGGAAGAGGTAGACCGCTCCGGAGGCAACAAGGACGAGCAGCGCGCCGAGCGCCCGCGCGGGTGCCTTGGCCGGGTCGACCGCCAACGGCAGCAGGACGATGCACATCGCGTCGGCGACGGCGATCTGGGCCAGCATCGAGACGATCGTCGGCCCGGTCAGGGGTAGCCCCGCCAGGCTCGGCATGACGATCGAGGCCGACGACGAGGCGAGCAGGACGGCATACAGCATGCCGTGGCCGGTACCGAAGAGTGCAGCCAGAGCCAGCCCGGCGGGCACGGCGAGCACCCCGACGGCGGCGGCGCGGAGCAGCCCGCTGCGCAGGCCGGCGCGCAGGCCCTCGGAGCGGAGCGGGACGTGGGCGCCCGCCACGAACATCACCAAAGCGAAGCCGACCTCGCCGAGGAAGGTGAACGTGGGGTCGCTGGCATGGAGCACCTGAAGACCCGTCGCGCCGAGGACCAGACCGACGGCGAGCTCGCCAACGACGACCGGCAGATGCGCCCATTTCTGCAGCGCGAGGATCGGGCCGAGGACGGCGACGCCGCAGATCAGCGCCAGCTGGGCGAAGCTCATGACGGCTTCTGCGTGGTTGTCTGCGCCGTCGGGAACGCGGCGACGAGGGCGTCGACCTGAGCTGCTGGGGCGAGCAGCGACAGGTACGCGGCGGCGGGGTAGTCGTGGTCCTCGGGGTCGGCCGGCCAGGAGACCGCGGTGGTCAGCCGGTCGGCGCGGTCGGGTTTGCTCATCGGGTCACCCTCATCGGTTGGACGTGGGTATGTCGGTGCGTGGTCGGCGGCGGTCCCGTAGTGGCTCGGTGGGCTCTCGGCGGTATGCCGCCTCAGGCTCCGGGCGCCGCGCCGGTGTGGTCCAGGGTCGCACCTGGAGCGGCGGGGCAGGACGGTAGCCCCGGACCCTGAAGGTTCCCTGCACGCCGCTCCCTGTGGATAACTTGCAAAGACACACCTTTAGAACGGTTCTAAAGGTGTGTCTTTGCGGGTTGTCCACAGGCGGGTGAGGCGGGTCGTCAGCGCGTCGCGGCGGTCGGCGTTCCCGTGCAGCTGGACGTACCGCTCCCCGAAGCGCTCGAGCAGGTCGTCGTCGAGCCGGCGGACCGCCCCCGCGGCATACCGGTACCCCATCTGCGCGGTGACCCACGCCGAGTCGACCGGCCGGAGCACCTCGCTCAGCTCGTCCAGCGAAGTGATGCCGAGCTCGAGCAGCAGCCCGCCGATCCACGCATAGTGCTCAGTCCGGGACCATCCGGCGCTGGCATACCGCCCGGCGAGGAAGGTCGCGAGCTCCTGGGCGCTGATCCGCGGGTCGTCGTCGTCGCCACTGACCGCGCGTCCGCCCATGCTCTCCGACACGGTGTCGCGGATGACCGAGAACTCCCGGTCGGCCAGCTCCAGCAGGCCAGCCGCGAGGGTGAACCGACGGTCGAGGTCGGGCGCGTGCTCCGGGGGGACCGTCCCCTTGTACCGGATCTCGTGCTCGAACTCGGCCCACGCGTGCTGCAGGACCGTCCGCAGCTGCACCGACACGCACCGCATCGGGTCGTATGACGCAGCCGCGCCGGCCCCGGAGAGCGAGAGCAGCAGGTGCCGGCTCGCGTACCCGAAGCGACCCTGTCGCGCGGTGTCCCGACCCATGTCGCGGTCCTCGAGGACGGTGAGCTGGTCGGAGTCGGTGAAGAGCTGGGCGATCGCGACGACATCGCTGTGGACATAGGTGATGACCCGGACCCCGACCTGGTCGGTGATCTGGCTCAGCGGGTCGGGATGCACCAGGCGCCCGTCCCGCTCCCGGTGCGCCTTGGCCGCGAAGGAGCCGACCGACTTGGTCCGTCCGGTCACACTGAGGTAGTTGAAGCCGGCCTCGTCGAGCATCCCCGTGATGAGCTCGACGAAGGTGGAGGTGACCGCCTCGAGGCGGGGGCGGGACTCGGCGAAGGCCGCCACGGCGCGGTCGGTCTGCCTCTCGCTCACCCGGACACTCTCTCATTTCCCGCCACGCCAGGGGGAGGTTGTGCGTTCTGCACAAGCGGTAGTGCACATTTCGTCACCCCCGCACCGGGAGGCCCCCCGGCGCCGGAGACTAGACTCGGGCCGAAAGGACGGTGATCGTTCGCCGCCGTCATGGTGGGGTTGGGGAACCTCCACCACGGTGGGCGTAACGGCGTGATGCTCTAGCCGGCATCGCGCGTGTGGGGGACCGCGACAGGGCCATCACGGCGGGCCATCTCGGCGTGATGGCCCTGTTGTCCACCCGCGGACGGTTGAGGACACTGTCATCCATGGCGTTCGGACCCCTCGTCGGCAGGGACGTGCCGCCCGAGGTGGTCGCCGGCGTCGAAAAGGTCGTGCGGCGGATGGAGTCGCGGCAGCTCGAGCTCGCCCTGGGGGTGCTCGAGACCTTCGACCGGCACACCCCGGAGCTGCTCGCCGACGACGAGCTGAAGCAGACGATCATGCTCAGCGCCCACGCCAACCTCGCCGCGGTCGTCGATGCCTGGCGCACCCGGGCCGTCCTCGACGACCTCCCGTCCCCTCAGCCCGCGGTCGACTACTCGATCCTCGCCGCCCAGCGCGGGATTCCCGGACAGACCCTCGTCTACGCCTATAGCCTCGCCGAGGACTACGTGACCGCCGAGCTGTTCACCGAGCTCCGACGCACCGACCTCGAACCGCAGATCCAGCTCGAGGTCATCAACCAGATCCACCGGGCGGCGGCCAAGTTCGTCGCATGGGTCGTTCGGCGGCTGCTCGAGGTCCATTCGGCCGAGCTGCGTCGCGGGCTGAGCCTGCGCAGCAGCCTGCTCTTCTCCACCGTGCACGCGGCCTTGCGTGGCCAAGACGTCCGGGAGCCCAACTTCGCCAGCGTCACCGGCTACCGGTTGGCCCAGCTCCACCTCGCGGTGGTCGCGTGGGCCGATGGGGAGAGCGAGGTCGGGATGGACGCGCTCGAGCGCACCGCGCGGATTGCGGCCGCCGAGCTGGGTGGGGTGGGCGAGCCCTTGGTCCTCCCGGCTGGTCGGCAGAGCTTGTGGGCGTGGGTCGGGCTGGGCGACCGCCGGCGGGGTGCCAGAGTCCGTATGCCGTCCGCGGAGCATCTCGGCGCGGACTCGACCCGGCTGGCCATCGGCCTGCCCGACGCCAACCTCGCCGGCTTCGTCCGGTCGCACGAGCAGGCCCAGGCCGCGCGCAAGCTCGCCGTGGAGGGCCGGCTTGCCGACCGGATCGTCTGGTACGGACAGGAGGGGGTCGCGATCGCCTCGCTGCTGCGGCGCGATCCGGTCGCGGCCGACCAGTGGGTCCGGGATGTCCTCGGTGATCTCGACGGCCCAGACCCCGCCCTCGCGGAGCTCCGCGAGACGCTGCGGGTCTTCCTCACCTCGGGCAGCAGCTATGTCCGGACGGCCGAGCGCCTCACCCTCCACCGGAACACCGTGCGCTACCGCGTCACCAGAGCGCTCGACCGGCTGCCGTCACACACCGACGGACTTCTCGGCCGGAGCACCGATATTCTCGTTGCCCTCCAGCTGCGGGCGCTCGTCGGCAACCACGGCCGGCACTGACCGCGGCGCGTCGGACCTCACGCCGGGGGCGGCGCCGCGGCGCCCGCAGGGTCCGCCGCCCCGGGGCGGCGCTGCGGCCGCGCATACACCGTGGCGACGCCAGGTGAGGAGAGCACGACGGCGACGAGCAGGAGAACGGCCGCCACCGCCAGCTGCTCGATGACCATCCACTGGGGGTATAGGCCCGGGATCGCGCAGGTCGTCACGGCGACCACGGGGAAGACGAGGCTGAACAGCCGTAGCCGGGAGTAGGCCCACCACCACCCGCGACGGGCCCGGGAGAGGACGTAGAACAGCGAGACGGTCAGCCCGAGGATGACGACGAGGCGGCCCCAGACGACGGTGGCGAGGTCGTTGCCCTGCTCGTGGAGGAGGGCAGCACCGGCGACCGCACCCACCGCGAAGCCGAGGATGACCGCGAGCAGGAGGGTGACCTGTCGGAACCCGCGGAGCACCGGTTCGCCGGTCCGCCCCACCTCGTCGACCCGGTATGCCGCCCAGCGTCCGCCCGCGACGCGGTCGACGGCCAGCAGGAGCCCTTCGACGTCCACGGGTCCCTTTCCTTATCGCGACACCAGTGTCGGGTCACCCCGTCAGGATAGGCGCGGCCGGGCCTGACCGCACCGCTGCGCCGGGCTAGAGTCACCATCATGGACTTCGCCCCGAGTCCGCGGGCGGCCGAGCTCACCGCTCGCGTGCGTGAGTTCGTCGACACCCGGATCCGTCCCGCCGAGCCGCTGGTCGCCGCGGATCTCGTCCGCCGTCGAGCCACGGGGGAGGACCCCTGGCGACCGCACCCGGTCATCGCCGAGCTCCAGGCCGTGGCTCGGGCCCAGGGGCTGTGGAACCTCTTCCTTCCGGCCGGCCACGAAGGCCCGTATGCCGCCAGGTACGGCACTGATGGCGGCACCGGGCTGAGCAACCTCGACTATGCGCCCGTGGCCGAGGAGATGGGCCGCTCGCCGCTGGCCCCGCTGGTCTTCAACTGCAATGCCCCGGACACCGGGAACATGGAGGTCCTGCTCAAGTACGGCTCGGCGCAGCAGCGGGACCGCTGGCTCGACCCGCTCCTCGACGCCCGGATCCGCAGTGCCTTCCTCATGACCGAGCCGGGCGTCGCCTCCTCTGATGCGACGACGATGGAGGCCACCGCGCGGGTCGACGGGGACCAGGTCGTCCTCGACGGCCGGAAGTGGTGGTCGACGGGGGTGGGGCACCCGGACTGCGCGGTCGGCATCTTCATGGGGCTGACCGACGCGACCGCCCCGAAGCACCGCCAGCACTCGATGGTCCTCGTTCCGCTGGACGCTCCGGGTGTCGAGATCGTCCGCTGTATGCCGGCCCTCGGCCAGTGGGACGAGCCGCTCGGGCACGGAGAGGTCAGCCTCACCGACGTCCGGGTCCCGCTCGACCAGGTCATCGCCGGGCCGGGGCGGGCCTTCGAGATCGCCCAGGGCCGGCTCGGGCCCGGCCGGGTCCACCACTGCATGCGCCTCATCGGCCTGGCCGAGGAGGCCCTCGACCTGGCCTGCCGTCGGGCCACCACCCGGGTCGCCTTCGGCAAGCCGCTGGCCAACCTCGGCGGCAACCGGGAACGGCTGGCCCGCGCCAGGATCGCGATCAGCTCGGCCCGTCTCCTCGTCCTGCACGCCGCCTGGCTGCTCGACACCGCCGGTGCGGCCGGCGCCCGCAGCGAGGTCAGCCAGATCAAGGCGGCCGTCCCGCAGATGGCCTGCGAGGTCGTCGACCTCGCGATCCAGCTCCACGGTGGGGCAGGGATGAGCGAGGACACCCCGCTCGCGGCCATGTACGCCGGTGCCCGGGCGCTGCGCCTGGCCGACGGCCCGGACGAGGTGCACCTCGGGGTCGTGGCCCGCCAGCTGCTCAAGCCCTATCTCGGCGCCGGTCCGGCATGAGCCCGACGCCGGGCTGGGGCTCGGGCGCGGGCTCGGGCGCGGTGCCCGGGGCGGGAGCGGTCCGCGCCGAGGACGCCTTCGACGTCGAGCGGGTCGCCTCCTGGCTCCGCAGCGCAGCGGCGGACCCGAGGGGGCTGAACGGCATACCGGAGGTTCGGCAGTTCACCGGCGGGGTCTCCAATCTCACCTACCTGCTGCGGTATGCCGAACGCGACGTCATCCTCCGGCGGCCTCCGGTGGGCACCAAGGCCAAGGGTGCGCACGACATGGTCCGCGAGCACGACCTGCAGGTGGCGCTCGCCCCGGTCTTCCCGCCGGTCCCGACGATGGTGGCACTGTGCCGGGACGAGGACGTCCTCGGGGCGCCCTTCTACGTCATGGAGCGGGTCGTCGGGACGATCCTGCGCACCGACATCCCCCCGGAGCTGGGCCTGTCCCGCGGCGACGTCGAGCGGCTGTGCAGGGGCGCGGTGCAGACCCTCGTCCAGCTGCACGATGTCGACGTCACGATGGCCGGCCTGGCCCACCTGGGTCGCGGGGACGGCTATGTCGGCCGGCAGGTCGCGGGCTGGTCGGCGCGCTATCGGGCGGCCCGGACCCCGGACGTCGGCTCCTTCGAGCCGGTCATGGCCTGGCTCGAGGCGAGCCAGCCCGCCGATGTCGGTCGGGTGCTTGTTCACAATGATTTCCGGTTCGACAACCTGGTTCTCGCGGAGGGTGACCCGACCCGCATCGTCGGCGTCCTCGACTGGGAGCTCGCCACCGTCGGTGACCCCCTCCTGGACCTCGGCAGCGCCCTGGCCTACTGGGTCCAGGCCGATGACGACCCGGTCTTCCAGGCCTTCCGCCGGCAGCCGACGAATGCCGACGGGATGCTCACGCGGTCGGAGGTGGTCTCGACATATCTTCAGGCGCGTGGCCTGGTGCTGCCCGCCGTGGGCTGGGCGTTCTACGAGGTCTTCGGACTCTTCCGGCTCGCCGTCATCGCCCAGCAGGTCTACTACCGGTTCTTCCACGGGCAGACGACCAACCCCGCGTTCGGCTCCTTCCAGGCCGCGGTGAACCACCTCGAGCGGCGCTGCACGACGATCCTCGAGCGCTGACCCCCGGGCCTGGTGGCGTCAGCCGGCCGGGGCCGGGCCGTGGATCTCGACAAGGACCGAGTCGGCGTCGGTCGAGACCCCCGGCCCACCTGATCCGAGCCCGCCGAGGCTCCGGCGGATCCGGGTGGCCACGGAGTCGGCGTCCTGGCCGACATACGTGAGGACGACGGGTAGCCTCGTGTCGGCGGGCCGCCAGCTGAGCCGCACCGCATCCCCGGCGCGCGCCTCACCCACCGCGGCCGAGAAAGCGGCCACGGCCGCCTCGGGCAGCGGCTGGTCCGGAGTGACCCCCGCGCCTGCGATGGTCCGGCGGACCTCGACCCGGGCACCCCGACGCCGGGCGGCGAGCACGGCCTCGCGGACCGCGGGAGTGAGTAGCCCTGGCGCAGTCAGCGCGTCACGGACCGCCGACTCGACGACGAGCAGCTCCTCGGCCTGCTCGTTGGTCAGCTCCGTGGCGTCCGCGACCAGGCGCAGCGCAGCCCCCGCTGCCGCGTCGAGCGCCTCGACCCGCCGGATGGCCTCCGCGACCCGCTCACCCTCGGCGGCGGGGGCCATCCGCCACACCCCGGTCGCCGCGACGGACCGGTCGACCAGGGTCCAGGATCGGTCCAGCGCCAGGCGGAGGAGATACCCCGCGACCACGGTGAGCACCAGGACCGACCCAGGCCCGGCGAGGACCGCCCAGAACGGACGGCCGAGCAGGGCATCAGTCACGGCGACCAGGCCCACCAGGGCACCGGCGGCGGCCGCCCCGTGCCGGCCCGGACAGCGGAAGGCCACCGCGCCGAGCGCCGGGGTCAGCGCGCCGACTCCCCAGTACCGCCAGTCGCTCGGCGCTGCGGGGGCCGCATTCGCTGCCAGCACGGTCCCAGTGACGACGAGGGCGACCACAGTGACCCCGAACAGCCTCGAGGTCGGCGGGAGCAGGCCCGCGCCCACCGTCACGGCGACGATCGCCGCGATCCCGACCAGGGCGACCCCCACCGAGCGCGAGCCGCGCCACTGGTCAGCGCCCAGCCCCACATTGAGGATGACGACGAGTGCGCCGAGGGTGAGCAGGGGGGTGAAGGTGCGCCGGGTCCACTCGGTGCGGGAGGACTCGGCGGTGTCCGGCGCGGCGGGCGACCAGCGGACCGTCACCACGGTGCCCCGCCCCGGCCGGCTGGTCAGCTCGGCCGTCCCACCGACCGTCCGCATCCGCCGGACCATCGTCTCCAGCCCTGATGCGCGGCGGCGGTCCCGGTCGAAGGAGAACCCCGGGCCGGTGTCCGTGACGACGACCTGGACCCGCTGCGGGCCGATCGTGCCGGACACCCACGCCTGTCCGGGCCCGCCGTGTCGGGCCACATTGGTCAGCGCCTCGGCCACCACGTCGACCACGGCGTCGGCCACCTCGGGGTCGACCTCGGTCTCGGCGACCTCGACGTGGGCCCGAAGTCCGAGCCGGCCCGCGTGCCGACGCCAGCGCAGGACCGCCGGCTCGGCCGGTCTGCGCCCCGGGGCCCGCTCCGGCTCCGCCATCGCGGCGAGCGCCTCGCGGGCCAGGTCGCCGGCCGCTTCGGGGACCGCGCCGCCCCGGGTCCGGCCGGCGAGGAGGAGCGCGCCGAGGACCTTGTCGTGGGTGAGGCCGTCCCAGCGCACCCGCTCCAGGCCCCGGCGGGCCGCCCGCGTGGCCCGCTCCCGGGAGGTCCACTCCGCCTCGACAGCCGTAGTGACCTGGGCGGTCGCCCGGACGAGGACGTAGATCGTCGCCGTCGAGATGGCGCCGCTGAGGGCGAGCAGGCTTGCCTCGGTCGCTGCGGACCAGGGACCGAGCACCGGCATACGGAGCCACCAGGACACCAGGGAGAAGGCCACCGCGCCCACCGCGCCGACCCGGACCGAAAAGGCGATCGCCGTGACGCACATCCCGCCGCCGAGCACATGGAGGAGCGGGGGATAACGGGGCGGGTCGAGGACGAGGAGGGGATGGGCGAGGAGCAGGAGATAGGAGGCCACGACGAAGACGGCCAAGGGCCGCGGCGAAGGGTGCGGCCTCAGGCCCTCGCGGATCGCCGCCAGCAGGACCACCCCGATCGCCAGGGCGGCCGTCATGCCGACCCCGGGGCGGTAGGCCGAGGGGAACCGGAGGAGGTCGGCCACTGTCACCGCCAGGGTGGCCACGCCGAGCCCGGCCGCCGCCCGGTACGCCGCCTGGCGCACGGTGGCGACGTGGGGGTCCACGCCTGGTCACGATACGAAGGGGGTGGCGCCCCCGCCACTCGAGCCGAGCGGCGGGGAGTTGACCGATGCGGCGGTGAGTTGACCGATCCGCCCGCGCGGGCGTGACCACGTGCCTAGCATGGTGGGGTGGCGCCGTTGCACGTCCTGCTCGCCGAGGACAACCTCCTGCTCCGGCAGGGTCTGACGACGCTGCTGGCCGAACACCCGTCAGTCGGCTCGGTTCGCACCGCCGACAGCCTCCACGGACTCCTCGCCGAGGTGGCCCGGGAGACCCCCGACGTGGTCGTCACCGATATCCGGATGCCGCCGTCACACTCGGACGAGGGCATCCGCGCCGCGGCCGAGCTCCGCCGCACCCACCCCGGCCTCGGGGTCGTGGTGCTCTCCCAGTACGCCGACCCCGAGCTGGCCCTGACCCTGATGGCTGACGGCAGCCATGGCCGCGGCTACCTGCTCAAGGAGCGGGTCGCCGATGTCGACCAGCTCGTCGCGGCCCTGCACAGCGTGGCCGCCGGAGGCTCGTCGATCGACCCCGAGGTCGTCGACGGGCTCATGTCCGCCCGACTGCGCGCCGCGACCCCGCTGAGCCGGCTGACCGCGCGGGAGACCGAGGTGCTGGGCCTGGTCGCCACCGGTGCGTCGAACGGGGGCATCGCGGCCCGGCTGCACGTGACCCCGCGAGCAGTTGAGAAGCACATCAACGCGATTTTCGCCAAGCTCGACATGCCGGTCGGGGAACAGACCCATCGTCGGGTCGCCGCTGTCCTCATGTACCTGGGCAACAGTGGTGGCGGCACCATCGGCACCCTGGGCTGATCCTGGGACGATCGTTCTCATGGCTGCCGCCACCGAACCCTGCCGCGTCCTCGTCGTCGACGACCAGGACGCCTTCCGTGCTGCGGCGGCCGCCGTCGTCGCCGAGACGGCGGGTTTCGAGATGTGCGGGGAGAGCGACAGTTGCTCCGGTGTCCAGGGGCTGGTCGCGCGGCTCTCCCCCGACGTGGTCCTCCTCGACGTGCGGATGCCGGACGCGGACTCCCTCGACGTGGCCACGGTGCTGCGTCGGGAACGGCCGGAGGTCGTCGTTGTCCTCGTCTCTGCCTTCAGCCGGGAGGACGTCCCCGCGGAGGTCCTCGGTCAGGGCATCGGCTTCCTCGCGAAGGAGGACCTCGCCCCGGCCACGCTCCAGCAGGCCGTGGCCGGACTGTGCCGGCGCCGCACCGCGCCATGACTCCGGAGCTCCAGGCCACCTCACGGCTGCGGCGCTACCTGCTGGCCAATGTCGCCGGGATCGTGGTCTCGGTCGTCGTGCTCGCCCTCTTCGGGGTCGCCCTGCTCCGCAGCGCGCACCTGTGGGTGGTCCTCGTCATCCTCGTCGTCGCGGCCCTGGTCCAGGTCGGCGGCGTGCAGATGCTCCGGTCCGGCCGCAGCGACATGGCCGCCGCCTCGCTGGTGGTGTCGAGCTGGCTCGCGGCGCTGGGCGCGACCTATGTCAGCCCGTTCATCGTGCCGGTCTCGATCCTCATCGTCATCATTCCCGTGGTCATCGTCTTCGACTTCCTCCGCGGGCTGGCCCTGCGGGTCAGCCTGGTGGGCACGGTCCTGCTCGCCGGTGTCGTCGCCTACCTGGGTCAGTACCGCCACGGTATGGCGGACGCGCTCGAACCCGACCCTCCAGCGGCGGGGGCCCTGGCCGTCACCTTCACCATCGTCGTCGCCGTCATCCTCACCCTCGGACTTGGTCAGCAGGTCAGCCGGTTGAGGGGCCAGGCCCGCGAGCTCGCCGACTCCCGTCGCCGGCTCGCGGCCGCCTCGGACGAGGCGCGTCGAGCGATCGAGCGGGACCTGCACGACGGAGCCCAGCAGCGTCTGGTCACGATGTCGGTCGAGCTGGGCCGGGTGACCCGCCTCATCGAGAGGGACCCAGGCGGCGCGGCCGCCGCTCTCTCGGCCATCCATGGCCAGCTGCATGAGGCGATCAAGGAGCTGCGCGACCTGGCCCACGGGATCTACCCGCCGCTGCTCGTGGAGCGCGGGCTCACCGCAGCACTGCCGGCCGCGGGCCGTCGCTGTGCGTTGCCGTGCATCGTCGAGGTCACCGACCTGTCCCGCTACGCGGCGCAAGTCGAGTCGGCGGTCTACTTCAGCTGCCTTGAGGCGATGCACAACGCCGACAAGCACTCCCAGGGAAGCCAGATCCTCGTCCAGGCGCGGGGCCCGGTGCCCTTGGAGTTCTCCGTTACGGACGACGGAACCGGCTTCGACACCTCGGCACCGACCGGTTCCGGGGTCACGGGCATGCTCGACCGCGTGCGCGCGGCCGGCGGCAAGGTGACGATCACGTCGAGCCCCCGGGGCGGGACCGTCGTCCACGGCCGGTTCGAGGAGCCTCAGCTGCCATCCGCCCCCGCCTAGGCGTTATCGCCGGCGGGCGCCCATGGTGGTGTGCACACCACCGCACACTTGGGGGCGCACACGCCAGACTCGGGTCGCTCGGGACCGCACACTTGGGGTACATCGGGTTGGCTGGCACGGGCGTCAGGGCCGCCACGTCGGGGGCCGCTCGATGAGTGTTGTGGTAGGGGACGCCCGCAGCACGAACGTTCGGTCGGTAGTCGGGGTTGTACCGACCGAGGTCGAGTCCTGGCCAGACCCTCCGGGCCAGGACTCGACCTTCGTTCGGGGACAGGTCGGACGCCAGTGGAGTCCCGGCCCAGCCGGACAGCCGATCAGTCGGTCGTTGGGGCGTCCTCGTCAGCAGGGGCGGACGCCGCGCTCGGTGGCGGCGGCGGGGTCGTGGGGCGCTGCCGGGTCTGCGGACGCTGCTCCTCGAGCATGTCGATACCCTTGGCCACCTGGGCCTTGGCCTTGGCCAGGTGCGGGGCCGCCTTCCCCTTGGTCAGCAGGTCGAGCGCCGCGGACACCTTCTCGATGACGCCGTCGACCTTGTCACGGTTGGCGTGGGTGAGCTCACCGGCCTTGGCGACCGCCTGTCGTGCGGTCTGCTCGGCCTGCTGGGCCAGCTGGGCGAGCTGCTCGGCGGTGCGCTGGAGGTCGAGGTCCTCGATGGTCTTCTTGAGCTTGTCGGTGTTGGCCATGGGGGGCCTGTCCTTCCAAAGGTGTTCGGTGTGGCATGTAGCCACGCGAGACAACGTGCCGCCCCGCTTGGGTGTTCCGGGTCCCTCGGCCGCGTCGGAAAATAGTACGTTGTCTTCCGTGGATAACATCCCGCACGAGCCCACCCCCGGGTGGCCCGTTCCAGGGCGCGGACCGCGCCCCGGTGGCCCGGCCCTTGTCCTGCGCTCGGCGGCGCAGGCGAGCGTGCTCGACGTGCTTCGCAGCAGCGGTATGCCGATGACCGTCGCTGATCTGTCCGCGGCACTGCACCAGCACCCGAACACCGTCCGGGAGCACCTCGACTCGCTCGTCGCCAGGGGTTTCGCGGTCCGCGACCTGGCCGCCCCCCACGGCCGGGGGCGGCCCGCTCACCGGTACCGCTCCGCCTTCGCCGAGGGGATGACAAGCCCTTTTTCGTATGTCGGACTGGTCTCCGCGCTTGCCGAGCACCTGGAGGTATCGGCTGGCGATACGCGGCCGGCCGCCCTGGGCGCGGGACGCTCTTGGGGCCGGCTCGTCGGCGGTGCGGAGGACGACCACGCACAAGCGAGCGCCGTTTCCCCAGGCTCGATCCGATCACGGCCGATCCGTCCCAGAACGGCGCTGCTCCGGATGCTCGACCGGCTCGGTTTCGACCCTGAACCCGTCGCGTCCAGGCGACCTGGCCCACCCGCGCCCCAGCCGGCCGGCCCCAGGGAGCTGCTGGACGACCGAGACGAGATCGTCCTGCGGGCCTGTCCGGTGCTCGACGTCGCGATCCGGCATACCACTGTCGTCTGCGCGGTCCATGAGGGGATGGTGCAGGGCATCCTCGAGACCCTCGGCGGGCCACCCGAGGCGACCCTGCATCCGTTCGCCGACCCGGCCGGCTGTGTGCTGCGCCTGTCTGGTCAGGGAGCCTCGAGGTAGCCATCCTCGACGGCTCGACGGAAGAGGTCGGTCTTCGTCTGGGCCGGGCGACCTGCGGCGGCGTACTTGCGGCGGGCGCGCAGGAGGTACTCCTTGACCGTCTCGTGGGACAGCGCCATCCGCCGCGCCACCGACTTCAGCGGCAGGCCCGCCGCGTAGAGCCGCACCGCCTCGGCCTCGCGCGGCGCGAGCTCGGGGTCGCCTTCGGCGACGGCGGCCCACTCGGGGTTCACCAGCGGCTCGCCAGCCGCGACCTGGACGATCGCGTCGACGAGGACGTCGAGCGGTTCGTGCTTGCCGACGATCCCCGCGGCTCCGGCGCGCAGCGCCCGAACGATCGGCGCGGGGCGGTGCTCCTGGGTGAAGAGGAGCACGGTGGCGCCGGTGGCGACCAGGGCCAGGACGTTGTCCGCGACATCGCTGCCGTCGCCGAGCTGGACGTCGAGGAGGACGACATCCACCTCGTCCCCGGCGGCGAGGAACTCCGCGACGCTGCGGGCATGGAGGCATACCTGGGCCTGCGGGAGGTCACCGACCTCGGCGATCACACCCTTGAGGACGGCCGGGTGGTCGTCGATGGCACCCACCCGGATCCGCGGAGGCGTCATACGTCCAGCCTTGCCGCGGACCGGACCGACGCACAAGGGACTCCGCTCGCGGTCTGGGCCGGTCGTGTCCCACCTTCGGGGGACATGTGGTCCCGGCGCGGACCCGTCATGCTGGTGGGGCTCGGGCGTGGAACGCTGCGAGTGATCGACACCCTCCGGTCCTGACCCGGGGTGGGTGGCCGTGTCCCCGAGCAGGCCGCCCTTGGATCACCCTCGCGCGGCAGGCCCGGGTGGGAGAAATCCCGGCTCGTCGGGCCCCGCAGGTCGCCCAGGAGACCGCCGTGCCGAGTGACGCCTCGGCTCGGCGGGACCCGCGGGTGCCCGACGAGGTGGGCTGTCGCCAGCGCGCCAGCGCGCCAGGGCACCAGAGGGTGACCGTCGCCTCCGGCTACTCCCAGACCAGACCGTGCTCGCCGACGAGGGTCCGGGCCACGCACACCTGGACGCCGCCATCGATGACGGGGACGCGGCGGACAGTCTGGAAGGCGGAGTCCGGGCCCGCCCGCCACCGGTACTCCACGTCGGCCGGCGCCGGGCCGTCGAAGTCCACGCCGAGGTGGAGCGCCTGGATGCTGTACTGCGAGCTGCGGCTGTGCTCGAGGATCGGTTCGTCACCGCGCTGCCAGACCACCTCGACCTCGAACATCGCGCACTCGCCGGACTGGAGTGGATGCGGTAGCACCACCTCGGCAACGATCAACGCCTCCTCGACGAGGACCCGGCTCGCCCCGATCGTGCACCCGCGGCCGGCGAGCAGGTGTGGGGGCCTGGTCCCCGCCCTGGTCTCCTGGAAGAAGCCAGGTATGACGCGGAGGCCGTCGGCGCTCGCCTGCAGCACCGACCGGGTGCGCTGAACGCCGGAGCGACCACCGTCGTGGAGCGTCAAGGTGTCGTGGATACTCCCGACGACGAAGTCCTGGACCAGCGGCAACGACAGCTCCTCGAAGAGCCGCTCGAGCAGCTGAGGGACCCGGGCAGCCAGCCCGACTGCAGGGAGACGCCGGAGCACGTGGGCGGTCCGGGTGGGATCCAGACCCGCGGTGAGGACCCCTGCAGGGGTGCCGAGGATGTGCTCGAGGGCGACGACCGCGCGGATCGAGTCGGCCCGTCGCGGCATCGAGCGACCCGACTGCCAGTAGCTGAGGGTCGTCGTCGTCACGCCATATCCCACGCGGTCCAGGGCGCGGCGGACCTCCTCCAGGCTGAGGCCGCGCTCGGCCACCGCGTGGGAGAGCGCTTGCGCAAAGCTCGCGGAGGCTGAGCCGGCGTTCTCGTCACTCATCGCGCCCCCTGCCAGTCCGGCCCGACGGTGGCCAGTAGAGGCCGTAGACGCCATCGGGTGGTTCGAGGAGGACATACTGGGCGGCGCCATGAACGGTCTCGAGCGTGCTGGTCCGGGCCGGTGGGTCCGCCACTGTCCGGGCGGGTCGATACCCCAGGGCGACAGTGGCCGGCGCGGGGTCGGTGAACTGGACGCCGAGGACGAGCTCATGCAGCGGGCCGGCGACGACCCGTTCGAGGCGGCTGGAGTCCGGACCCGGACCATGGGTGAGGGCGTACTCGATGAGGGTCAGTTCGCCGGCCTCGAGAGGGTGGGGAAAGACGAGCTCGGCGACGAGGGTGCCGACGTCGTGGTCGTGGATCTGCCGGCTCACCGTGCAGTGACTCGTTCCGACGACTACCCCGCCCTCGGAGGCGCGGACGTCGAAGCCCACGAGGACCCGGTCGGTTCCCGAGGTGAGCGCGCGAAGCATGACCCGGGAGGAGAGCGCGGTCTGCTGGGCGCCTGAGCCGACCAGGATGATGTCGTGCACCGAGATGGCCGCGACCGAGACCGTCGGCGGATGACCCCACGCCGCCCTGACCTCGTCGAGGAGCCCGGCCGGCATCAGCGCGGAGCCGACGACCGCGGCCTGGTCGAGACTGCGCCGGTCGGCCAGGTCGAGCTCGACGCACTGGACGAGAGCACCAGGTGGAAGGAGGAGGACCCGCTCGAGCTCGGCAACCGTGGCCATCGACCGGGGGCTCGTCGGCAGTGCGGTGCCGCTCTGCCAGGAGCTCAGGGTCGCCACGCTCACGCTGCACTCGGCTCGGGCGAGGTGGTGCCTGAGCCGCTCCAGACCCAAGCCGCGGGCCTTGACCGCGGCGGCCAGCGTTGCCGCAAAGGTTGCCGAGCCGGCCACGCCCACCCCCGTCGAAGTCGTCACGAGCACCGTCGGCGCGGATACCCATGCCTGGTGACCTGGAACGGTCAGGGTGGCCCAACCGTGCTGGGCCGCCCTGCGCCCCCCAAGGGTATTCGGTGCCGACGCGACCCTCGTGCAGGCACCTGAGCGTGTGGCTGGCCGGCCAGCCGTGAACGTCCATTCCGTGCGATGTCGGCTGCGGTCGCGCCATACTGGTCCGGTTGTCCGTCCGCGCGGGGTCGACCGGCTCGGATCTTCGACCCGAGGACTGGTATGACGAACCAAGGCTCGTCCCACGCGCAGGCCGCGGCCGTGACCGACGGCGCGCGCCCGCCCCGGGGGCCGGCGATCGCGGTCCACGTCTACACCGCCACCGGGTCGGTCCTCGCCTTCCTCATGGTCGTCGCCGCCGTCCAGCGAGAGGTCAGTGCGGCGCTGTGGCTCTTCCTCGTCGCCATGATCATCGACGGGACCGACGGCTTCCTCGCCCGGAAGTTCCGGGTCAAGGAGGCCACGCCGGGCTTCGACGGCGCACTGCTGGACAATATCGTCGACTACCTCACCTACTGCTTCGCGCCGGTGGTCCTGCTGTGGATCGGCGGTTTCCTCCCGGCCGGCTGGCCCGGCTGGGTGGTCGCCTGCCTCCCGCTGCTCGCGTCGTCCTACCAGTTCAGCCGGGCCGACGCGAAGACCGAGGACCATTACTTCCTCGGCTTCCCGTCGTACTGGAACGCCCTGGCCTTCTATGTCGTCGTGCTCAAGCTCGGGCCCGTCGCCACGTCGGTGCTCATCGTCGGCTGCGCCGTGCTCGTCTTCGTGCCGGTCCGCTATGTCTACCCCTCGCGCACCGTGACGCTGTGGCGGACGAACATGGCCGGCGCCAGTATCTGGCTCCTCGCCTGGGCGGCGATTGTCGCCCAGCTGCCCTCGCCCAGCCCGGTTCTCGTTGCGATCTCGCTGGGGTATGTCGCCTTCTACACCGCGGAGTCGGTCTATCTGACGGTACGGCGCTGACCGACCCGGGCAACCGACACCTCGGTCGCTGCAGTCGGGACCATCGGACGTTTCCGTGCCGGCACCCTGGTCGTAGGGTGGTCCCACGCGGCGACCGCCGCGGATGGTCGACGTCGACCTCAGCCCCTGCGCGTCCGAGCCGGGGGTCTGTCGGCGTCGCGGGACGTCGAAAGGACCTCTCCGATGGCACTGGCTCAGCGTCTGGAACGACTCGGGACGGAGACCGCGTTCGCCGTGTCGGCGGCTGCCGCGGCCTGGGGCGCACACGGCCACACGATCTATCCCTTCCACCTCGGCGACATCGACCTGCCCACTCCGGGCAATATCGTCGAGGCGATGAACGCCGCCATCGCCGATGGCAAGACGGGATACTGCCCCGGGGCCGGCATACCGCGGCTGCGTGAGGCCCTCGCCGACGACATCGGCGGGCGGCGCGGGATGACCATCGCCCCCTCGCAGATCGTCGTCCAGCCCGGCGGCAAGCCGG
>RRZU010348331.1_pt1 | contig 20406 bp, 16 predicted proteins | sample 2165561 | NCBI WGS metagenome assembly RRZU01 (sample SAMN10456909, study PRJNA506462) | wastewater metagenome | isolation source: wastewater sludge | place: USA: Moscow, Idaho | reverse complement strand
CATGACAAGTAGCAAGAAAGTTAACGAAGATACCGAGCACAACCACGCTGCTCAACACCATCAAATACGGGACATCTAATAGGAAGCTCACACATGGCTGAGCATCAATACTACGGCACTGGCCGTCGCAAAAGCGCTAACGCTCGTGAGTTTGCTAAAGTAGGTAGCGGCGATATCGTTATCAACAAGCGTTTACTGCAGGACTACTTCAGTCGTCCTACCGCTCGTATGGTGGTAATGCAGGCTCTGGAACTGGTTGAGCTGACTGATAAAATTGACCTGTACATCACTGTATCTGGTGGTGGTATCACTGGTCAGGCTGGCGCTATCCGTCACGGTATTACCCGTGCACTGATGCAATATGACGAATCACTGCGTCCTACTCTGCGTAAAGCAGGCTTTGTTACTCGTGACGCTCGTCGCGTTGAACGTAAGAAAGTGGGTCTGCACAAAGCGCGTAAGCGTCCACAATACTCCAAACGTTAATTTTTACGTTATACAGTATTTGTGTTGCGAAAAACCGTCTGGCGAAAGCCGGACGGTTTTTTTTTATCCGGGAAAAAGCGGATCCTGTGCTATAACGAATGTTAATTGTTATCAGATCGTGTCACAGTACAATCCTCGGAAAAGCTCGGGTAGTAGAAATTATCAGCGACAGGTATCATGCTGATAACAGGATATGATTTGGCAGGAGAACAGTAAAAATGAAAAAAATTGAAGCAATCATTAAACCGTTCAAACTGGATGATGTGCGTGAAGCATTGGGTGAAATCGGTATCAGCGGCATGACCGTTTCTGAAGTAAAAGGCTTTGGCCGTCAGAAAGGGCATACCGAGTTATACCGTGGCGCTGAATATGTTGTTGATTTTCTGCCAAAGGTAAAACTGGAGCTGGTAGTCAATGACGAGGATGTTGAAAACTGTATTGAAGCCATCAATCGCAGTGCCAAGACCGGCAAGATCGGTGATGGTAAGATTTTTGTCACTGCGGTAGAACGCGTCATTCGTATTCGTACCGGTGAAGAGAACGAAGAAGCCATTTAATCTCTTCCTGCGACCACATCGTTGCTGTTTTCAATAACAGATGGCGGTGTGGTTTTGTTTTTATGGATAGTTGTGCCATGTTAAAACCGTTTTTCCTGCTGATGCTGTTATTGCTGACAGCCTGTAGTTCCACCACAACCAACCGTCCGGATAATCCGGAGAATATCTGTGATATTTTCCGGCAAAATAGTGACTGGTATGAAGCTGCGCTGGATATGCAGACGCGGTGGCGAGTGCCGCTCACGGTATCAATGGCGATGATGTATCAGGAATCGAGCTTCAGGCATGATGCCAAGCCGCCGATGGATTATTTCCTGTTTATTCCGCTGGGTCGTCGCAGCTCGGCTTATGGTTATGCTCAGGTCAAAGATGAGACCTGGAATGATTATAAAGATCAGACCGGAAACAGCTGGGCGGATCGCGATGATTTTGCCGATGCCATCGATTTTATGGGTTGGTATTCATACAAAACCAGCCGGGTGAACAAGGTGGCTCCGTCTGATGCGTATAATCAGTATCTTAATTACCATGAAGGCTGGGGCGGTTTTCGCCGTGGTACCCATTATCAGAAACGCTGGTTGCTGAAAACCTCACGGGTTGTGGACGCACGGGCAAAGCGGTATGCGGTACAGTTTCAGCAATGTCGCAGTTCGCTGTGAGCTTAGAATTTTAAAGGAGGCAGCATGCCGTTATTAGATAGTTTTACTGTGGATCATACCCGGATGCAGGCGCCTGCTGTACGTGTGGCCAAACAGATGCGGACACCACATGGGGATCCGATTACCGTGTTTGATCTGCGTTTCTGTGTGCCGAATCAGGAGATCCTGCCGGAACGTGGTATTCATACGCTGGAGCATCTGTTTGCCGGCTTTATGCGTGATCATCTGAATGGCAGCGATGTGGAAATCATTGATATTTCCCCGATGGGCTGCCGAACCGGTTTTTACATGAGCCTGATTGGTACGCCGGATGAGGCCCGCGTTGCGGCTGCCTGGAGTGCTGCCATGGAAGACGTACTGAAAGTCGTGGATCAGGCGAAGATCCCGGAGCTGAATGAATATCAGTGTGGTACCTATCAGATGCATTCGCTGGAAGAGGCGCATGAGATCGCGCGCGCGATTCTGGCGCATGGTGTTGGTGTTAATAAAAATGCGGAACTGGCATTGCCATCCGATAAACTGGCTAGTCTGTAACTATGAAACATGAAAAATCAGCGCCGGCGAAGCAGGAAGTCTCGCGGCATAATGGTTCGGGGCAAGGAGCAGAAATGAATCAGGAATTACAGGAATGGCAGGAAGAGACGGCCGAGATTATTGCTGAACTGGTCGAGGATGGCAGTAATCCGGATGCGGAATATCCTATCGAACATCATTTCGCGGCAATAGATTTTGACAGTCTGGAAAAGCTGGCGGTGGATCTGTACAAAGCCGGTTTTGAAGTCGAAGATGCGGAAGAGGTTGAGCTGGATGACGGCGCGATCGTGTTCTGCTTCGATGCCACGAAAGAAGGTTCGCTGGACGTTGAACGTATCACTGCCGAGATATCGACGTTGTTACCGTTGTGTAAGAAGTACCACGTTGATTATGACGGCTGGGGCACTTACTTCGCGGAATAAAATCCTATTCCGGTATCATGAAAATCAGAAGGCGGCTAACTTGAAACTAGCCGCCTTTTTTGATCTCAGGTGAATCAAAGCTGCCCGGACTGATAATCGCTGATCGCTTGCTCGATTTCGCTGCGGGTGTTCATGACAAACGGTCCCCACTGGACGATTGGTTCACCTAACGGCTGCCCGGATAACACCAGCAGCTGATCACCGGCTTGCCCCTGCAATAAAACCCCAGTTGCTTGTGAGTCATTGCTCAGAATAGCCATCCGTCGTGGGGCAATAGTCTGACCGGCTACGTGCGGTTGGCCCTGTACCACATACACAAACGCATTATGCCCGGCAGGGATCGGAACAAACAGCGGCTGCGCGCTGGTCAGCTGAATATCCAGATATACAGGGTTCGTATCCGGGCGTTGCAGTGGCCCGACAATGTCATTCCACGACCCGGCAACCACTTTCACCCGATGACCTTCGTCAGTCGTGACAACCGGAATTTGTGCCGCAGGTACTTCGGCATAGCTGGGTTTCGCCAGTTTGTTTTTTGCCGGCAGGTTGATCCATAACTGGAAACCATGCATCAGACCGGCAACCTGCTCCGGTGTTTCGGAATGCAAAATGCCTTTGCCTGCGGTCATCCATTGCACATCGCCGGGACCGACAACACCTTCATGGCCGGCATTGTCTTTATGCCGCATCTGGCCAGCCAGCATGTAGGTGACGGTTTCAAAGCCGCGATGCGGATGCTCTGGGAAGCCGGCAATATAGTCATTCGGATCGTCGGAGCGGAATTCATCCAGCATCAGGAATGGATCAAGACGACGTTGCCATTGCTGGGTTAGTACACGGATCAGATTTACACCAGCACCATCGCGGGTTGGCTGACCTTGTACGATATGTTCTGTTTTACGGCTGCTCTGAGACATACTGCCACCTGTTGCTACATTTTGTTTACAACTACAGTATGGCTGCAACTCAGTCGAAAAATAAGCGGATTATTTGGCTTGGTTTGTTCGATTTAATCGAATGATTTAACGCTATTGCCGATCGGAGAGAGTGAGCCAGCGCCAGCTGGTGGACGAGGCTCAGTCAGACAAGAAAGCGACGGATTAATCTTTTTTACTGCTTCAGTGCGGCAAGGATTTGTGCGGTATTGTAACGCATCATCTCCAGATAGGTTGGCGCGGGACCTTTGTCATCTGACAACGCATCAGAGAACAGAGGTTGTCCCGGTTTCACACTGGTTTCTTTGCTGATTTGCTGCATCAGTCGCGGATCAGAGATGTTTTCCACAAACAGTGCTTTGATATTTTCCTTGCGGATCTGTTTGATAATCTTGGCAATGTCACTGGCAGAGGCTTCAGATTCGGTGCTGACACCCTGAGGTGCAATCGTGGTGATCTGATAGCGGGCTGACAGATAACCAAAAGCATCATGACTGGTGATCATCTTGCGTTTTTCCGCCGGAATGGCAGCAAATTCCTGCAGCAGTGATTTATCCAGCTGTTCCAGTTGCTGAATATAGTTGCCGGCATTCGTCTGATAATCGGCTTTATGCGCCGGATCAATCTGGCTTAAGCCATCGGCAATGTTGCGGACATACTGAATGGTATTCGGAATGCTGTGCCAGGCATGAGGATTCTGACTGCCGTGCTGATGCTCATCTGCTTCGTCATGATGCTCATCGGCATCATCAGGCTGGTTTTGCTCTTCGTCACCAAAGGCTAAAACGTGAATACCGGCACTGGCGGTGATCACTTTGCCTTTGTAGTGACTGGCAGAGACCAGACGCTCCATCCAGCCTTCAAAGCCCAAACCATTGACCACAAACAGCTGTGATTTGGTCAGGCGGATAGTGTCCTGTGGCGTTGGCTGATAAACGTGAGCATCGCCATTCGGGCTTACCAGGGTCGAGACGGTGACATGTTCGCCGCCAACCTGTTGCACCAGATCGCCCAGAATAGAAAAACTGGCGATAACCGGAATTTTATCGTCGGCCAGTACGAACGGCGAGCAGAGGCTGCTGCTGAGCAATACCGATGTGAGGCAATGAGAAAAACGCATGAAGACTCCTTAAGCTTGCAGATGAGCGCGTCGCACATAACGCCAGAGCAGACCACTGCGGTGACCGGCAATGATAGACAGAAAATAGCAGACCCCCAGCGTCAGAATGATCGCCGGACTGGTTGGCCATCCCAGATGATAGGAAACCAGCAAACCAGCCAGACTGCTGAACATTGCCAGCACCACCGAAATCATCAGCAGATGACTGAGACGGTTGGTCCAGTAGCGGGCGGTGATCGCCGGCAGGATCATGATCCCGACCGCCATCAGCGTGCCAATGGCATGGAAACCGGCAATCAGGTTCAGTACCGCCAGCAGCAGGAAAGCGATATGCGCGACCGGCCCCATCCGGCTGACGCTGCCGAGGAAGTCGGGGTCGAGACATTCCATGACCAGCGGACGATACAGGAGTGCCAGCAGCAGCAGGGTCAGTGATGTCACGCTGCCGAGCAGCCACAATGCGGCATCGTTCAGTGCCAGCGCCGAGCCAAACAGCACGTGCAGCAGATCGACGCTGCTGCCATTGACGGAGATGATCATCACCCCGAGGGCCATCGAAATCAGATAAAAGGCAGCCAGACTGCTGTCTTCACCGCTTTCGGTCAGGCGGGCCACGAAACCGGAGAGGATCACCACCAGTCCGCCAGCCAGCAGACCGCCGATGGTCATGGCTTCAACCGATAATCCGGCGACCAGATAACCCAGTGCCGCACCGGGCAGAATGGCATGTGCCATGGCATCCCCGGTCAGGCTCATGCGACGCAGCATCAGGAAGACGCCGACCAGCGGCGCACTCAGTGACAGGGCAATACAGCCGGCCAGTGCCCGCAGCATAAAATCAAATTCCGCGAATGGCTCGATCAGCCATTGCCAGAGCAAAGCAAACATCAGGCAACATCCTTTTCTGATTGGTGACAGACCGGGGCATGTTCATCGAACGACTCGATCTGGTGACGGGCGCGTTGCCAGTTTTCTGGTGTGATCACCTCGGTGGTTGCACCATATGCGACTAACTGGCGAGCCAGCAGCAGACTGTACGGAAAATGGTGACGCACCTGTTCACTGTCATGCAGTACCGCCAGAATGGTCCGGCCCTGCTGATGCCAGTGTTGCAGCAGTTGCAGCAGATCCTGGCAGGTCCGGCTGTCGATGGCATTAAACGGCTCATCCAGCAGGATCAGTTCGGCATTCTGCAGATAGAGACGGGCAAACAGGGTGCGTTGCATTTGTCCGCCGGAAAGCGACGCGATCGGCCGGTTGGCAAAACCCTGCATACCGACAGCCTGCAGTGCATGTTCGATCTGATGCCGGTGCGCTTTGGTCAGGCGGCCAAAACTGCCCAGTTTATGCCACAATCCCATACCGACCAGCTCGGTAACACTGATCGGGAACTGCCGATCAATCCGCGATTGTTGCGGCAGATAGGCGATCTGTTCGCGTTCTATTCCGCTCAGCTGCAGGTGTCCCTGCAGGGGCTTGAGTTGTCCCATAATGCCTTTCAGCAACGTGGATTTGCCCGCACCATTCGGGCCGACGATGGCCAGCAGCTGCCCGGCCGGGACATCCAGATTCAGATGATGGATAGCCGGATGGCGGTCATAGCCCAGTGTCAGATTTTCACAGTGCAACATATCAGCTCATGCTCCATAACAGTAAAGCCCAGATGGGCAATAACACGATGGCAGCCACGAATAAGCGTTGCCAGACCGACCAGAACAGACTGGCCGCCGGACGTACGGTGGAAGAGTGATGAGAATGCGGCATAAACAATAACCGGAGGTTACAAATTGCTGCGGATGTTATAACATAACACCCGAGATGAAAAGGGTTATCAATAAGACTTTTTGCTGCTGAACAGGCAATGATTCGGTATCCTTAGTGAGTATCAGGTTATTCAGGAGAGTTGGGTTCATGCAGCATGCCTCACCACATTGTGAACACAATCAGGCGGGATTAACGACCAATCGCAAGCTGGTGCTGGATGCGTTATTACAGGCTGATCGTGCGGTCAGTGCCTATGATGTGCTGCAATTGTTGCGGGCAAGAGAAGTGCACTGGCAGCCACCGACGGTTTACCGCGCGCTGGGATTTCTGGTGGAAGCCGGCATGGTGCATTACATCCAGTCGATCCAGAAATACATGGTTTGTCATCATCAGCACTGCGGCCATGTCACTCAGCTGCTGATTTGTCATCAGTGTGGTCTGGTGCAGGAAGTGCCGATTGCGGAAAGTCTGGTGGCTGAGCTGGAGCAGCAGGCCGCGACACATCAGTTTGAACTGATCCCGCAATTTCTGGAGCTGCAGGGTATTTGCAAGACCTGCAAAGACGCAAAAGCCAGCTAATCATCCCATCAGCAGCAGAGTCAGTTGAGGGCGTTCAGGTAGCAGAACGCCGACACGCCATAAATACATCCCTGTAGGCTCGGGCGGCGGCATCCTTGCCGCCAACGGTCGCTTATCTGTTACCTGAATGCCCTCACGGCAGCATGATTTAAAAGTCACAGATTGACTATCCCATCATCCCGCAGTCGTATGGATGCTGTTATGCTTTAGGTATTCACTGTCAACGGATTGCCTGAAAATGACTTCATCTACTGCCATTCCTTTACCTGCATTACTGTCTGAACTGGCGGCAAAACAGTGGCGACGTCTGCTGGAGCGCGCTGATGCACAGCAGCAAGCGCTGTTTTTATCTCATCAGCCGATGTTGCTGCGTTTGCTGGCGTTATCTGATTTTGTCGCCGAGTCATTTATTTATTCTCCGGCCATGCTGGCTGAACTGCTTACCAGTGAGCGATATTTGCAGGCGGAACGCAGTGCGGCGTATCCGGCTCTGCTGCAAACCGCCTTACAACACGTGGACAGTGAGGATAGTCTGAAGCGGGTGCTGCGCCAGTTCCGTCGGGAGCATATGGTGCTGATTGCCTGGCGTGAGTTGCTGGGCTTATCCGAAGTAGAAGAAAGCTTTAAACATCTCTCAGTGCTGGCGGAAAGCCTGATCATGGCAGCCTATGACTGGCTGTATACCAAAATGTGCCGTGAAGCCGGTACGCCGATCGGCAGGGAAAGTGGCGAACCACAACGCATGCTGATCTTTGGTATGGGTAAGCTTGGCGGTGGGGAGCTGAACTTTTCGTCCGATATTGATCTGATTTTTGCTTATCCGGAACGGGGCTTCACGCAGGGCGGCCGGCGGGAACTGGATAATCAGTCCTTCTTCACCCGTCTGGGCCAGCAACTGATTAATGCACTGCATCAGCAGACAGTGGATGGTCAGGTGTACCGGGTCGATATGCGGCTGCGGCCATTCGGCGATTCCGGTCCGCTGGTGGCAAGTTTTGCGGCGCTGGAAGAGTATTACCAGCAGCACGGCCGTAACTGGGAACGTTATGCGATGGTGAAGGCGCGTATCATGGGACCGGAAAATGATGACAGCCGCTACCTGATGCAGATGCTGAAACCGTTTATTTACCGCCGCTATGTGGATTTCGGGGCGATTGATGCGCTGCGGAAAATGAAAGGCATGATCGTCGCTGAAATACGGCGCAAAGGGTTAAAAAATGACATCAAGCTGGGGGCCGGTGGTATCCGTGATGTCGAGTTTATTGTCCAGGCTCATCAGCTGATCCGGGGTGGCCGTGAACCAGAGCTGCAGGTGCGGCATATGCCGGCGGCACTCCGGGCGTTACAGCAGCATCATGTGCTGACGGATGAGGAATATCAGACACTCTCGTCCGGTTATCACTATCTGCGGCGGGTAGAAAATATCCTGCAGGAGATCGCCGATCAGCAAACCCAGACATTACCGGATAATGACCGGGATCGGCTGCGGGTGACGGTCGCCATGGGATATCACTCCTGGGAAGAATTCGCTCAGGCCTTACAGCAGGTACACGTGGCGATTCACCAGTTATTCAGTCAGGTGATTGGTGAGCAGGAAGAGCAGGAATCGGATGTGCCTACTGCCTGGCAGGATATGTGGCACAGCCATTTACCGGCGGAAGATCTGGTGCCGTTATTGCAGCAGCAAAATGTGGCGGAAGCCGAGAAACTGGCAACGGAGCTGACACACTTACGCGATGAATGTCTGCACCGGCCGATCGGCCCGCAGGGACGGGAAGCATTGGGGAAACTCATGCCGCGTCTGCTGAGCCTGCTGGTGCAGGATGCCACCCCGACGGAGCTGCTGAACCGGATCCGCAAAGTGCTGCTGCATATTGCCACCCGTTCCGCCTATCTGCAGTTGCTGGCTGAAAATCCGGGTGCACTGAAACAGTTACTGAAACTGTGTGCGGCCACACCGCTGGTGGCTGAACAGCTGGCGCGGTATCCGGTGTTGCTGGATGAACTGCTCGATCCGGCACAGTTGTACAACCCGACCCCCCTCAATCAGTATCGGGATGAACTGCGTCAGTATCTGCTGCGGGTACCGGAAGATGATGTCGAGCAGCAGATGGAAGCGTTGCGCCAGTTCAAACAGATCCAGTTACTGAAAATTGTCGCGGCGGATATCGCGGGTGCCTTACCGCTGATGAAAGTCAGTGATCACCTGACCTGGCTGGCGGAAGCGTTGCTGACGGAAGCAGTCAATCAGGCATGGGGTCAGCTCACGGCCAGACACGGTTTACCACCGCTTTCCGTAAAAAACGGCGAGAAAAATTTTGCGGTGATTGCCTATGGCAAACTGGGTGGTATTGAGCTGGGTTATGGTTCGGATCTGGATGTTGTGTTTATCCACGCGACCGAAGGGGAAGGGTATACCAACGGGGATAAACCGCTGAGTGTACGGCAGTTTTATGTGCGTCTGGCACAGAAAATCATTCATCTGTGTGAGACCCGTACGATGTCCGGCATTCTGTATGAAATTGATATGGAACTGCGCCCGTCCGGTGCTTCCGGCATGCTGGTTTCTACGCTGAATGCTTATGAGCATTATCTGCAACATGAAGCCTGGGTCTGGGAACATCAGGCGCTGGTGCGTTCGCGGGCCGTGTATGGCGATGCTGCGCTGCTGGCCGGTTTTGAGCGGGTGCGGGCCGAGATCCTGAGTCAGCCGCGGGAAATCCACTCACTGGCGAAATCGGTGGCGGATATGCGCAATAAGATGCGCAAACATCTGTTGCGCGGTACGGCGGATCAGTTTGATCTGAAACAGAGCGCGGGCGGCATGATCGAAATTGAGTTTATTGCTCAGTTTATGGTGCTGGCCTATGCCGCGCAGAATCCGGCATTACTGACCCGCTGGTCGGATAACGTGCGTATCTTTGAATCCTGTGTGGAAGCCGGATTACTCACAGAAGAGGAATCGATTACACTGAAAAAAGCCTATCTGGCAATCCGGGATCGGGCGCATCGTTGTACTCTGTCCGGCGTAACCCGGATTATTGATGGTCAGGAATTACAGGAAGAACGCGCAGCGGTAGTGGCTTTGTGGCATAAGCTGATTGATCGGCAGTTACCTGCACCGGATCAGCCGATCCAGTAAATATGACCAACAGGGGGGATGATATCCCCCTTAATTCCCTCTAAAAATGTAATCGTTTACATTCATTTTGTGACGGAAATCACGCCATGAATAAAATCTGACAGTCAGTTTCATATCTGCTCTTTATGATGAAATTTATAACCCATCATTTCTGCTGAATAAGGAGGAATGATGTATGAAAATAGTCATCAAGAGGAGTGTCTATGCAACTGGCTCAGTGTCTGGCGCGTCGTGATTGGGAAAATCCGGCGGTTACCTCTCTGCATCGTCTGGCGGCTCATACGCCGCAATCCAGCTGGCGTGATTTGGATGCAGCCCGCAAGGAATTACCATCGGACTCAGTTGTCAGCCTGAATGGTGACTGGCAGTTCAGTTACTTTGCTGCGCCGGAAATGGTGCCGGAGGCATGGTTACAGGCGGATTTGCCTGACAGCAACGTGCTGCCGGTGCCAGCGAACTGGCAGATGCATGGCTATGACATTCCTATCTACACCAATATTAAATACCCGTTTCCCTGCACTCCGCCGTTTGTGCCGAAAGAAAATCCGACCGGTTGTTATTCCACAACCTTTGATGTTTCCGCGGAATGGCTGAGTGCTGGCCAGACCCGCGTTATTTTTGATGGTGTCAATTCAGCGTTCTATCTCTGGTGTAATGGTCACTGGGTGGGGTATTCGCAGGATAGTCGTTTACCGGCGGAATTTGATTTAACTCCTTATCTGCAGATCGGAAGTAACCGGCTGGCTGCGCTGGTGCTGCGCTGGTCTGACGGCAATTATCTCGAAGATCAGGATATGTGGCGCATGAGCGGGATTTTCCGCGATGTGTCACTGCTGCATAAACCGGCGACCCGGCTGGCCAATGTGTCGGCCCGTCCGGAGCTGGATGCTTGTTACCGTGATGCACAATTACATCTGCAGGTGGATGTCAGCGGCGAATGTGCGGCACATCAGGTGGCAGTCTGGTTGTATGACGGTGACGAAGCACTGTTGTGCGAGCGCCGGGCGATCGGTACCGCCGCGATCGACGAAAAAGGGGCCTATCACGATCGGTTGTTACTGTCGCTGCCGGTAAATGCACCGCGTTTATGGTCGGCGGAGGAGCCGAATCTCTACCGGTTGGTGGTCGCTCTGGAAACAAACGATGGCGTGCTGGTGGAGGCCGAAGCTTGTGATGTCGGTTTCCGCAGTGTGGAAATCAAGAACGGGCTGCTGCTGGTGAATGGCAAAGCGGTGCTGATCCGTGGCGCCAACCGGCATGAATTTCATCCGGAGCGCGGACAGGCGGTACGTCCGGAGGATATGCTGCAGGATGTGCTGCTGATGAAGCGCTATAACTTCAATGCGGTACGCACTTCGCATTACCCGAATCATCCTTACTGGTATCAGCTCTGTGACCGCCTCGGTTTGTATGTGGTGGATGAAGCCAATATCGAGACGCATGGCATGACGCCGATGAGCCGTCTGTCGGACGATCCGCTCTGGGTGGGGGCGTTTACCGAACGAGTCACCCGCATGGTACAACGCGATTTTAACCATCCGTCGATCATCATCTGGTCGCTGGGGAATGAATCTGGTCATGGTGCGGTGCAGGACAGCATGTACAGCTGGGTTAAATCACGTGATCCGAGTCGTCCGGTACAGTATGAAGGCGGTGGTGCAGATACCTCTGCGACCGATATTGTCTGCCCGATGTATGCGCGGGTGGATGAAGACCAGCCATTCCCGGCAGTGCCGAAATGGGCCATCAAAAAATGGATCGGCATGCCGGGCGAAGAGCGGCCGTTGATCCTCTGCGAATACGCACATGCGATGAATAACAGCCTCGGCGGCTTTGCCCGTTACTGGCAGGCATTCCGGCAGTATCCGCGTCTGCAGGGCGGCTTTATCTGGGATTTTGTCGATCAGGGCATCAGCCGCATCAGTGCAGACGGTAAGCCTTACTGGGCCTATGGTGGTGATTTCGGTGATACCCCGAATGATCGCCAGTTCTGCCTGAACGGCGTGTTCTTCCCGGATCGCACCCCGCATCCGTCGTTGTATGAAGTACAGAAGGCGCAGCAATTCTTCCAGTTTAAACTGCTTTCCACTTCACCACTGAAAATAGAGGTCAGTAGCGAATATCTGTTCCGTCATTCCGATAATGAACAGTTGCGCTGGCAAATCATGCAGCAGGGAGAGCGGAAGGCCTCCGGCGAGCAGGCATTATCAGTCGGGCCGGAAGGCACAATCATGCTGACCCTGAGCGAGCAGTTACCACCGCTGACCGCCGGTATCGAAGCCTGGCTGGATGTTTCGGTGCATGTGCTGAACGATACGCCGTGGGCCGAAGCCGGCTTTGCGGTAGCCAAAGAGCAGTGGCCGTTACCGGTGGCACTGGCTGCTCCGGTCTGCGAACACCGTGCTGCAGAGATTACACCGCTGCTGGAAGACAAAGGCGATAAATGGCAGATCTCGGCTGGTGAACAGTGCTGGTGGCTGGATAAACAGTCCGGTCTGCTGACCGACTGGCAGCAAGCCGGACGCGCGTTGTTGCTGTCACCGCTGCAGGAGCAGTTTGTCCGGGCGCCGATTGATAATGATATCGGTGCCAGTGAAGCGGATCATGTGGATCCGAATGCCTATATTGCCCGCTGGCAGACAGCCGGACTGAATCAGCTGCAGGATCGTTGTTTCTCCGTACAGACGTATCAGAGTTCCGATGGTGTGGTTATTCAGGTGGAGCGCGGGCATTTTCATGCAGAACGATTATTGCTCCGCTCTCTCTGGCAATATCATTTTACGGCACGGGGTGAGTTGCAGCTGAACGTGACCACCCAGGTGGCAGAAGGTTTGCCATCACTGGCGCGTATCGGCATGGTGCTGCATCTGGATGAGCAAAGCGACCAAGTGAACTGGTTTGGTCGCGGTCCGCATGAGAACTATCCGGATCGACAGGCTTCGGCACACATTGGTGACTGGCAATTGCCATTAGCCGAACTGCATACGCCGTATATTTTCCCGTGCGAAAATGGTCTGCGCTGTGACACGCGTGAACTGCAACTGGGCGGTCTGCAGGTCAGCGGCCAGTTCCATTTCCGGGTCAGCCCGTTCAGTACCCGACAACTGGCGGATACGCGTTATCAGTATCAGTTACAGGCAGAAGAAGGTTTGTTCCTGCATCTGGATGGCTTCCATATGGGGATCGGCGGTGATGACTCCTGGAGCCCGAGTGTACATACCGATTATCAGCTCGGAGCGGGGACGTATCGCTATCAGGTGACACTGAAATATCAGGCGTAACTATAAAAAGAAGGCCGCAAAAGCGGCCTTCTTTGTCTCGGCAGAGCAGGATTATTTATTGTTATCCCAAATCCCCGGTTCGATTTTCGCTTTCATTTCCGGGAATTGATTCACATCAAAAGTCGGTAATTTACCGGCTTTACGTTGTGCGTTGTAATCTTTCGCCAGTTTGGACGCGGTACCGGACAACAAAATGATGGCAATCAGGTTGGTCACAATCATGAATGCCATGGAGATATCAGCCAGTGTCCAGACAACCGGCAACTCGGCCACCGCGCCAAACATCACCATCCCCAGTACACACAGGCGGAACAGGGCCAGACGGGCCGGGTGATTGTGTTCCAGGAACACCAGGTTGTTTTCGGCGTACGCGTAGTTAGCGACAATGGAAGTAAAGGCAAAGAAGAACACCGCAAACGCGATGAAATAATTGCCAGCACTGCCGATGTGCTCCGACAATGCCGCCTGCGTGAGTTGGATCCCGGTCAGGTTATTACCCGGCACATACTGATTGGAAAGCAATACGATTGCTGCAGTACAGGTACAGATCACGATGGTATCGATAAATACGCCCATCATCTGCACATAACCTTGTGATGCCGGATGCGGCGGATAAGGACTGGCGGTTGCAGCAGTATTTGGAGCTGAACCCATCCCTGCTTCGTTAGAGAACAGACCACGCTTGATGCCATTCATCATTGCCTGGGCGATGGTATAACCCAGCGCACCGGCACCCGCCTGTTCCAGACCAAAGGCAGAATTGATAATGGTCATGAACACATCTGGTAACTTCTCCAGATTCATGCCGACAATAACAACAGCCAGAAGCAGATAAGCGATAGCCATAAATGGCACGACCAGCTCGGAAAAACGCGCGATGCTGCGTAGGCCACCGAAAATAACGATGCCACTCAGAACGGCTAATACAACGCCGGTGATCCAGTTTGGAATACCGAATGCAGACTGCATGGCGCCACTGATCGAGTTGGCCTGCACCGAGTTAAAGGCCAGACCAAACGAGATGATCAGGAAAATGGAGAACAGCACGCCCATCCAGCGCTGACCCAAGCCTTTTTCCATGTAATAGGCCGGACCACCACGGTAGCTGCCATTATCGTCTTTCACTTTGTAGAGCTGCGCCAGCGTACTTTCTACAAAAGCGGATGCCATTCCAATCATCGCGATCAGCCACATCCAGAAAATAGCACCCGGACCGCCGAGGTAAATGGCGACTGCGACACCGGCCAGATTACCGGTACCGACGCGTGCTGCCAGACCGGTACACAGTGCCTGAAAGGAGGAGATCCCGGCGGCATCACTGACGGTACTGTGTTTCAGTACGGTGAACATGTGACCGAAATGACGGAATTGAATGAAACCTGTACGGATAGTGAAAAAAATCCCTACGGCCAGCAGCACATAGACGAGCTGGCCCCATAAGAGGTCACTCAGTGCATTAATTATATTTTCCATTTCTGGCTTCCTTGTTTGACATGAACCGCGTTTAAATCTGCCCATTAATTATAATGGCCATATGAATTCTTATGCGTATGTGGTGGTGAATTATATAAAAATTGAGCAGAAGGCATAGTAAAAATACTACTTAGGATCATTTTAGCGGATTTACGGATGGATTTTTGTTCTGTTCGCAGAATAACAGCCTGATATTCTGCCGGATAAAAAAGCCCTCGGCTTAGAGGGCTTTTTCAGAGATAACGGAATTATTTACTCATCATCATGCAACGCCAATGGTGCAACGGATTCATCAAATTCCTGTAATGGTTTATGTATTTTACCGACATAGGTATAAATCACCGGCAGCACAAACAGCGTAAAGAACGTACCGATGGTCAGACCGGCGACGATCACGATACCGATACTGAAACGACTGAGCGCCCCGGCGCCCATCGCCCCCAACAGTGGTAACAAACCGGTCACCATCGCCGCGGTAGTCATCAGGATCGGACGCAGACGCACGCGGGCCGCGATCTTCACCGCATCCATCTTGCTCAGGCCTTTCAGCAATTGCTGTTCACGGGCTACTTCGCAGATCAGGATACCGTGTTTACTAATCAGCCCGACCAGCGTGATGATCCCCACCTGGGTGTAGATGTTCATGGTCGAGAGACCCCACGCCAGCGCGACCAATGCACCGCTGATGGCCAGCGGCACCGACATCATGATCACCAGCGGGTCGCGCCAGCTTTCAAACTGTGCGGCCAGCACCAGGAAGATCACACACAGTGCCAATAGGAAGGTGTACATCAGTGCACTGCCTTCCTGCACATACTGACGCGCTTCGCCCATATAATCATGCTGATAACCCAGTGGCAGTTCCGAGACCACATTCTCTTCCAGCCATGTCACCGCATCGCCCATCGGCATGATCGGCACAATACCGATCGTGGCCGAGTTCAGCTGGTTGAAATGGGGCAGGGCGCGGATTTCGCTTTTCAGATCAACCGTGACCAGATTACTCAGCGGGATCGACTGACCGTTTGCTGCGGTCACATAGTAGTGTTTGATCGATTCCGGATTGAGACGGAACTGACGCTCCACCTGCGGGATCACTTCGTAGCTGCGGCCATTCAGTGACACCCGGTTGACGTTGCCATCGCCCATCAGCGTGCTCAGTGTCTCCGCAATAGCCAGCATCGAAACACCATAGGCACCGGCTTTATCGCGGTTGATCGCGATATGCATGGTGGCCGAATCAAAGGCCAGATCCAGATCGGTATACACGAACTGACGGTTGGTTTTGATTTTTGCCAGCGCATCGCTGGCCACTTCAAACAGATTGCGGAACTCGTTTGGCGTGGTGATCACCAGCTGTAACGGCAGACCACCGCCGGCGCCCGGCAGCTCCGGGAACTGGAACGAACTGATCGCCACCCCCGGCATATCCTGCAGGGCAGCGTTAGTCCGTTGCACGATCACCGGTGCTTTCTCACGTTCACTCCATGGTTTCAGGATCGCAATGGCCAGCCCCTGGTTATTGTTCGGAATACCGGCCAGCGCCAGATTGGTCGACATGGCTGGGTCTTTCATCAGCGTTTCACCCGCCGCGGCCATATTGTTCTGGATGTAGTCGAGGTTCGCCGTATTTGGCGCTTTCGCCATCATCAGATACGCACCGCGGTCTTCTGAGGGTGCCAGTTCGGCCGGGATCAGTTTAAACAGCAGCGGCATCACGGCCAGCACGATAATACCAAAGATAATAATCACTGGCCGGCGGGTCATCACCTTGTCCAGCATCCGGCTGTAACCGGAGGTAATGCTGTTCAGGGTGTTTTCTACCCCGCGCTCAAAGCGGTTCGGATTGATGTGTGGTTTTAACATTACCGAACACATCATCGGCGACAGTGTCAGTGCGATAACCCCGGAGATAAATACCGCGCCAGCCAGCGTCAGCGCGAATTCCTTGAAGATCGAACCGGTCACGCCGCCCATCAGTGCAATCGGGGTATATACCGCCGCCAGCGTGATGGTCATCGTGATAACCGGACTGGCAATTTCGCGTGTCCCGATGATCGCGGCACGGAACGGCGGCTCTCCGGCCTTGATATGCCGGTCGACGTTTTCTACCACCACGATGGCATCATCCACCACCAGACCAATCGCCAGCACCATGGCCAGCAGGGTGATCAGGTTGATGGAAAAGCCGAACATCTGCATCAGCATGACCACACCAATCAATGACAATGGAATGGTCACAATCGGGATCACCACCGCGCGCATCGAGCCGAGGAACAGCGCTATCACCACCAGTACGATCGCCGCCGCTTCCACGATGGTTTTCAGCACTTCATGGATGGATTCGTTGATTGCCTGCGTCGAGTCATACAGCAGTTTCATGTTCATGGTATTCGGCAGGTTACGCTCAAAATCCGGCAATAACTTGCGTACATTGGCCGCAATTTCCAACGGATTCGCCGAGGGGGCGGAGTCGACTGCCGCGATCACGGCTTCTTTACCATTTGCCAGCGCACGATATTGGTCGTGGTTTTTCTCCAGCGAGACTTTCGCGATATCCCGCAAGCGGATCACCGCGCCGTCATGGCTGGCGACGACCAGCTCCTCCAATTGTTCGGTACTGTTAACCTGCGTATCTGCTTCGGCGTTATACAGCACAAAATAGCCGGTCGCCTGACCGGGTGCGGATTGGTAGTTATTCGACTGCAACACAGATAATACCTGCGTTGATGAGAGGTTATACGCGCCCATTTTCAACGGGTCTAACCAGACACGCATCGCGAACTGAGTACCGCCGTACAGGTTAACTTTAGCCACACCGGGAACCGTAAACAGCTGCGGTTTGATCACCCGTTCCAGATAATCGGTGATTTGGGATGAATTCAGTTCGGCACTGGAGAACGCGATATAGACGATGGAAGTATTACTACCGGTGGAGGAGGTGATACTCGGATCATCTGCTTCTCTCGGCAGTTGTGAACGTACCGAGTTCACCTTGGCCAGTACATCCGCCAGCGCCGCGTTCGGATCGGTATTCAGACGCATATTCACCGTAATGGTGGAACGCCCCAGCTGACTGCGCGAGGTCATGTAGTCAATGTTTTCCGCCTGCGCGATAGCCTGTTCGACCGGCTGGGAGATGAAGCCCTGAATAACGTCAGCACTGGCACCGTAATAGTTGGTGGTGACCGTGATCACCGTATTGGTGACTTTCGGATATTCGCGGATCGCCATGCCACGCAAGGCTTCCAGTCCGAATAACACCATCATCAGACTGATAGTCACGGCCAACACGGGCCGCCTTATAAAGAGATCAGTAAAACGCATATTCGGCTCCGTTACAGTGCAGGAACAGTAGCCGGTTTCGCCAGTGTGTTATCTTCCACTGCCTTGACCTGACTGCCGTTGGATAAACGGATTTGGCCGGAAGTGACCACCACGTCACCGGCTTTCAGACCACTCAGTACATGAGCGACCTCCGCTTCACGTTCACCGACATTCACGACGACCTGTTTCGCGATGTTCACCGGCTGACCCTTGGCGTCTTTACCCTGTTCCACTACATACACGGTCTGGCCGTAGAGGGTAAAGTTAATGGCCGTCTGAGGAACAATGATCTGCTCTCGGATCACCGGCAGCAGCACCTGAACTTTGGCGTACATACCGGAACGCAGCAGCCCTTCCGCATTCGGGATCGCCGCCTGAACTTCGATCACACCGGAGAGCTGTTTTACCGCCGGTTCAATCGCGGCAATCGTGCCTTTGAACGGACGTTGCGGATAGGCATCGACCATGATGTCCAGTTGCTGACCGACTTTGATTTTTGCCAGTTCGGTTTGTGCAATCGTAAAGCGGATCTTCATCACCGAGGTATCTTCCAGACGTACGATGTTATCGCCCGCTTTCAGATACTGACCCAGAAACACATTGCGTAAACCGACCTGACCGCTGAACGGTGCGCGGATGGTCATACGATCAATCGTGGCCTGCAACGCATCAATCTGCCCCTGCAGTGCCAGATATTCGGCCTGTGCGTCATCCAGATTGCCTTTGGAAACACCGCCTTTGGTATACAGGCTGCGCATGCGTTCATAATTGGCCTTCGCTGCCGGCAGTTTGCCTTGCGAACTCTTCAGATTGGCACGTTCGACATCGGTATTCAGTGACAGCAGCAGTGTGCCTTTTTTCACCTGTTCACCCGATTCAAAAGAAAGCTTATCCACGGTGCCGGCAATCTGCGTGCTGATATCCAGCCCCTGATTGGGTTCAATAAAGCCAATCGCCTCCAGTGTTGGCGACCAGTCGCTGCCTTCCACGGTCAGCGTCGTTACCGGAAAGACCGGTGCCGGCTTGCTGGCCATCTCTTTACCCTTCTGGGCAAAGTTATAGAAGTTAAAACCGATGACACTGCCGAACAGCAACAGCGCAACCAGTATCATAATGACCATCCACTTTTTCATTCTGCTCTCCGTTATTGTGTTTTCTGATGGGACGGCAGGGATCATTCCGCCAGAATGGCACGCCAGCTGGCCCGGATCAGTTGCTCTTCCAGTTCCGGCGTCATCTCAAAAGGGGTTACCCTTTGAGTTTGTGAAATACTTAATACGGAACCCAGGCTCAAATAGCCCAACATACACGGCGGCATGTTGCGTAAAAGACCGCTTTCAATGCCATCCTGATAGAACTGTTCTACCGGTTTCCATTGTTCATCCGCCCAGAGGCGGTCATCTTCGTTATAAAACGGCGAACGTTCATAGAGATCTTTAAAGTGCACCAGATTCTGTTTTTCTTTCAGCTCGTGATACGCGTTTAGCCAGAAACTCCGATACCGTTCGAAAGGTGCCAGCGCCGGGTCATAACCTTTCAGCAGACAACTCAGCATATCGGTGACGGCCCGGCGGTAGATGGTGCGGATAAGCCCCTCTTTGCTGGCGAAGTGCAGATAGACGGTGCCTGCCGCGATACCGGCTGCCTTGGCAATCATCTGCATTGAGGTGCCATGAAAGCCATGGCTAATAAATAACTGCTCAGCATGAGCCATGATTAATTCAGGTTTTTCCAGCGCCATATTCACACCCATAAAAAATGAATGAACGTTCATTCAGTTAATTGAGTGTAAATTGATTTACGGTCAGATCAAGCTTTGCCGACCGAAAACTGAGCAACAAATATCCGGATTGCGCGGGGATTGGACAGAGTTGCAGCAACTGAACATTTTTTTATTAAAATTGCTGGACATGTTTTTCATCAGACCTTAATATTCGCCCCGTCTTGAGGACAAGGCGCCCGTAGCTCAGCTGGATAGAGCGTTGGCCTCCGGAGCCAAAGGTCTCAGGTTCGAATCCTGTCGGGCGCACCAAGCGTTGATAGATTCAACTGAGAAGTTCCAAGATAGCAATGGTGGCTATAGCTCAGTTGGTAGAGCCCTGGATTGTGATTCCAGTTGTCGTGGGT
>RRZU010294912.1_pt1 | contig 20413 bp, 17 predicted proteins | sample 2165561 | NCBI WGS metagenome assembly RRZU01 (sample SAMN10456909, study PRJNA506462) | wastewater metagenome | isolation source: wastewater sludge | place: USA: Moscow, Idaho | reverse complement strand
TCTGTTTAGCACCTCTTTCCCTGATCTTTTCGATTGGCTGCTCAACCAGATGGGGGAACTTCCCTTACCGAGGAAGTCCCGCCACCGGGTTGTGCATAACCCATTGAAGTTAGAGATTGTCCCGGCTTAAGTGGGAAGCCAAATTTTCGAAGTCAGGAGGTTTCGAGAGAATTGGCCGTTAAGAGCGCAGATATGACATTTTTGGGGTAGGCGAAGTCAGGAGGTTTACACGAAAACCCCCGCAAAACAAGGCGTTGAGCGGGGTGTTCGTTTTTGGTGCAGACAGTTTAGGTCTGGTATCCTGGCGGAGAGGGCGGGATTCGAACCCGCGGTAGGCTCACACCTACGCCTGATTTCGAGTCAGGTACATTCGGCCACTCTGCCACCTCTCCGTCGGGCGCGAATGGTAGCACAAGATGAAGCGATGAGGCACTGACGGTGCCATTTTCTTGCGAGAATCGCCAGCCGGCTCAGCGCGCGCTGATTCTTTCGGTCCCGCCGAGATAAGGACGCAGCACTTCCGGAACGCTGATGCTGCCGTCGGCATTCTGGAAGTTTTCCATGATCGCCACCAAGGTGCGTCCGACGGCGAGACCGGAGCCATTGAGGGTGTGCACCAGTTCGATCTTGTTGCGCTCGTTGCGGCAACGCGCCTGCATGCGTCTGGCCTGAAACGCCTCGAAGTTGGAGCATGACGAGATTTCACGATAGGCCTGCTGTGCCGGCAGCCAGACCTCAAGATCATAGGTTTTCGCCGACGAGAAACCGATGTCGCCGGTACATAGCGTGACCCGCCGGTAAGGCAGATCGAGCATTTCGAGGATCCGCTCGGCATGCCCGGTGAGTTCCTCATGCGCAGCCAGCGAATCGCCTGCGGCGACGATCTGCACCAGTTCAACCTTGTCGAACTGGTGCTGGCGGATCATGCCACGCGTGTCGCGACCATAGGAACCGGCTTCCGAACGAAAACACGGGGTGTGACAGACGAGCTTGAGCGGCAGTTCATCGGCCGCGAGAATCTCGTTGCGAACGATGTTGGTGACTGGCACTTCCGCCGTCGGGATCAGGTACAAGGGTTCGGCGTCCGCGCGCAGGATCTTGAACAGATCTTCCTCGAACTTCGGCAACTGCCCGGTACCCGTCAGGCTGGCAGCGTTGACCAGATAAGGCGCGTAGACTTCAGTGTAGCCATGTTGTGTCACGTGCGTATCGAGCATGAACTGGGCAAGCACACGGTGCAGGCGGGCCAGCTCTCCCCTCATCAGCGAAAAGCGCGTACCGGCGATTTTCGCGGCAGTGGCGAAATCGAGCTGGCCGATCCCCTCGCCGAGATCGACATGATCCTTGACCGCGAAGTCGAATCTGCGCGGCACCCTCCAGCGCCTGATCTCGACATTGTCGGCGTCAGACCTGCCGATCGGCACGCTGTCCTGCGGCAGGTTGGGAAGCCCCGAGAGAAATGCGTCGAGTTCCTTCAGTAATTCGCCAAGACGGACTTCATTGGCCTCGAGCTCGTCTTTCAGTGCCGCCACCTGCGCCATGACTGCTGCGGCATCTTCGCCGCGGCTCTTGAGCACGCCGACCTGCTTCGAGAGACTGTTGCGATTCGCCTGTAGCTCCTGCGTGCGCGTCTGCAGGGATTTGCGCTCGCTTTCGAGTGCCTGGAAGGCCGAGCGGTCGAGCGTGAAACCACGCGTGGCCAGTCGTTCGGCAACGCCATCGATGTTGTTGCGCAGCAGCTGAATGTCGAGCATGGTCAATCCTCACGTTGGCGGTCGCGCGGCGACTCGCGAATCTGTCCGTTTTCCCGGCTGCGCACAGCGGCAAGCGCAGCGGCGGGCTTAGTCCTTCTTCTGTCTTGCCTGGCGATCGAGTTCGCGCAAATGTGCGAGCTTCTCGCCAATCCGGATCTCGAGACCGCGATCGACCGGTCGATACCACTCGACCGCCGGCATACCCTCGGGGAAATAGGTCTCGCCGGCAGCGTAGGCATCTACCTCGTCGTGCGCATAGCGGTAGTCTTTCCCATACCCCAGGTTCTTCATCAGTCGCGTCGGCGCGTTGCGTAGATGCGCCGGCACCGGCCGTGAACCGTCACCGCCGATGAAGCCGCGCGCGGCATTATACGCGAGGTAAGCGGCGTTCGACTTGGCCGCCATGGCCAGGTACAGCAGTGCTTCGGCAAGCGCCAGTTCGCCTTCGGGAGAACCCAGACGTTCGAAGGTCTCGGCCGCGTCGAGCGCGATACGCGCCGCGCGCGGATCGGCAAGGCCAATGTCTTCCCAGGCCATGCGCACGATGCGACGCGCCAGATAGCGTGGATCGGCGCCACCGTCGAGCATTCGGCAGAACCAGTACAGCGCGGCATCCGGAGACGATCCGCGAACTGCCTTGTGCAGCGCCGAGATCTGGTCAAAAAAGGCATCTCCGCCCTTGTCGAAGCGACGCAGATTCTGCGCCAGCGTGCGGTCGATGAAGGCGCCGTCGATGCTGCGCGCCGGGGAGGTCTGGGTTGCCGTATCGATCTGCTCGATGAGGTTGAGCAGGCGTCGGGCATCGCCATCGGCGAGGCCGATCAGGCGCGAGCGCGCATCATCGTCGAAAGTCAGCCCCGGCAAGACCTGCCGGCACGCGCGCTCGAAGAGCTGGCCCATCTCGTCGGCCGAGAGCGGATGCAAGACGTAAACCGAAGCACGCGAGAGCAGCGCCGAATTGACTTCGAACGACGGGTTCTCGGTCGTCGCGCCGACAAAGGTCAGCAGCCCGCCTTCCACATAGGGCAGAAAGGCATCCTGCTGTGCCTTGTTGAAGCGATGTACTTCGTCGACGAAGAGAATCGTCCGCCGTCCACTGCGGGCGCGTGTCACTTCAGCACGTGCCACCGCCTCGCGGATGTCCTTGACGCCTGCAAAGACCGCCGAGATGGCGATGAAGTCGGCAGCGAAGGCGTCCGCCATGAGACGCGCCAGTGTCGTCTTGCCGACTCCGGGCGGCCCCCAGAGGATCATGCTGTGCAACTGGCCGGACTGAAAAGCCATCGCCAGCGGCTTTCCGGGACCGAGCAGATGCGCCTGCCCGATCACCTCGGCCAGCGACTTCGGTCGCAAGCGCTCGGCCAGGGGAGCACTTGCATGATTGTCAGTGGAAAAGCCGTCCATTCCCTTCTCTCGTAACGACAATTGCCTGGCATTGTGACATTGCACACAGTGCCATGTGTTGGTCGCCGGTATCGTTAGCACATCACTTCGGCACGTGTTGAAAGACAACCAGCAATGAAAATCGAGAAACCTCGAAGCGGATTTGACAGGCGCGAACACGACTTTGGCCGGCCCAACAAGCTCCCCGACCGTCGCCGCATTCCGGATCGTCGTCTCCCGGAGCTTACCGAAGTATTCGACATATCCTTCGAGGAATTTCAGTTACTGCTGGCCGGCAATGACAAACCGGCTTCCATAAAATCTTCCCGTAGTTAACGATGCCACGTCGCGGGTGTCCTGCCTGGATTGGCGTTTATCGGCGTCAATGATGTAGTTCAAGAGCCGAAACAGCCGCTAGGCAGCGGGCTTGCCGGTGTCCAGGACGGACTGCTCGAGTTCGGTGAAGGCTTCGGCAACATAGTGGCTCAGACGCTGGAGGTTCGGCAATTCGTCGGTAGCAATCAAACCAAAATGCAGTTGCCCGGCATAGCTGAAAAGCGTGATGTTGAGCAGGTTGCCGGCCGGGAGCGTGCTGATTGGATGCAGTTCCTCCAGGCGCGCACCCTTGAGATACAGATATTCGGCCGGACCAGGCACATTCGAGACCAGCGTATTTCCGGTCGGCGGCAAGTGCTTGCTGAGCTTCAGCATTTCCGCAAGTTGCCCGACAACACCGGTGATCAGGGTGTAGGACTCGATCGCCTCGGGTTCGACGCTGTCGATCATGGTGCGTACATTGCGCAGCGAAAAACCGATGTTGCGCAGACGAATGTAGGGATCATCGGTCGGCGGCGATAACTCGACCTGGATGATACCGATCTTGTTGCCCGCGCGCTGATCGCCTTCCTTGCGCAGGTTGACCGGCATCTGTATGGTGATCGGCCTTTGCAGGTCGACGCCTTCGTCACGCAGATAGCGATGCAAGGCACCATCCAGGCAGGTCAGTGCGACATGGTTCAGGGTCGAGCGAGTTCTGCTGCGAATCAGGCTGACCCTTTCCATACTCACGCTGGTCGTAGCAAACTGGCGGCCGGCCGTCACCTGCCCGGTCAGCGGCGTATTGCCGTCGGCAACAAACGGCAGCGAAATGGCATTCTTGGTGAGCTTGACACTCTCCAGCAGCAACATCGCGGCAAGACGGCCAATCCCCAGAACATGCTTGCCGGCGCCCGCGAGATCGCCAAGCAGCGACCTGGCCATTTTCTCCTGGAGTCGCTTCTCCTTTGTCCCAGCGGCGATGTGCGGGACGGACCAGAGCGGTTTCAGCTCGAGATCGTCAGCGCTTGGGGACAGCGAATTCACAGCCCAGCGCATCATGGTCACGCCGTCCGCGCTGGCGTGATGGGTCTTGACATAGATGGCAAAACGAGCCTCACTCAGGCCGTCAATGACATGCACTTCCCACAAGGGCCGCAAGCGGTCGAGCATCGGCTGATGCAGATCCGATACCAGCCGGTACAATTCCTCCCGACCGTTCTTGCCGCGCGGCAGCTTGTGATAGAAGACATGCTCGCCGAGCTCAACCGAATCGCACTCCTCCCAGCTGGGCATGGCCGTCAGAGAAAAACGAATGATCCGGTTGAACGGCGCCTGGACATCGGTGAAGGTGAGAAATTCCCGGTACAGATCTGCGGCAAAACTGGTTTTCGCTCGGGGTGGGCGCTTGCAGATCATCAGGCCGCCCACATGCTTCGGGCTGGCCTCCGACTCGGCGATGAAGAAAGCCACATCCAGCAAGGAAAGTTTGTTCATCGAGGTTTCCTTCGCCCTTCGTATGGTTATCCTGCAAACTGACTGACGCATCTCCGTGAGACTGGCAAGGGTTTGCGAGGAACCCCCTTGGCATGCGGTCACCGACAATCTTTCTCCGGACAAGCGCAGGCAGCCTTGGTCCCGGCGTCATGGCGCGCCAAGCATACCTCATCAAGGGACGGCCGTTCCAGAGGACCGTGCCTAATCCTTTAGTGTGCTTCCTCTAGATCTTCCCGCTAGACTGATCCGCAGTGGTTGCAAAGGCAACTGCAGGAAATTTCAAATACAGTCAGACAAAGGAGAAACACATGAGCAGGAAACTCACCGCGTTGGTCGATCGGGTCGGCAACGAGCAACTCCTGACGAAGGCTCAGGAAGCGGCACGGAAGCTTTGGCTTTGTGGTCTTGGTGCTTATTCGCTGGCCACCAGGAGCAGTGTCAGGACCGTCGAGACGCTCGTTCGTGAAGGTAAAGCCATGCAACCGAAAGCGTGCCAACAGATCGAAGAGAAGTCGGCCGAACTGATGAACACCGCCAATACCACCATTCAGCGCGGCGAGCAGGTGGTCAGGGAACGCTTTCTGCGGCCGCTCGATTTCGTTCTCCTGGCGACCAGGCGCGACATCGAACAACTCTCGCTACGGGTCATCGAGTTGACTGCCGAGGTACATCAGCTGGCGACCGGCAAAGCGAAGACGGCAGCCGAGCCTGCAGAGAATGACGATTCGCCGATGATGGCCAGCACGGCGTAAAGCCTTCAGCGCCGGACGATTCGGCCGGCGCTTTTCGCAAGCATTGCCTGACCCGACTATTTCTCGGCAACCTGTGCTGCTTCGCTGAGCAACCACTGGCGAAAAACGTTGACGATCGGGCGATCAGCAACGGCCTGGGGCACCACCAGGTAATAGGCCTGGGTGCGGCGAATGATGATGTCGAAGGGCACCACAAGACGCCCGGCAGCGACCTCGGCTTCGACCAGCGGTATTGAGGCAATAGCCACCCCGACGCCATCGACCACCGCTGCGTGAACCAATGCCGAGTCGCTGAAATGCGTGCCGGCATCCGGGTCGATGCCAGTGACCCCTGCGACCTGCAGCCATTCGGCCCAGGTCGGGCGGTCCATCAGTTCCATGATCGATTCGTCATGCAGAAGGTTGTGTCGCCGCAGATCGGACGGCACATTCAGGGGCCGCATCCCGAACAGCAGACGTGGACTGCACACCAGGGCATACGCCGGAACGAACAGCCGGTCGACGCGGCAGCCGTCGTATTGACCCCGACCGAAACGAATGAACAATTCGGTCTCGTCGTCGCGCACATCGATTCCTTCGAGCCCCGAAATACCTGAAGCGTCGTGAGCATCGATCGTATCGACCGACGCTGCCATGTGCAACTGGATCTCCGGGTGTTCGGCAGTAAAAGCGGGTAAATGGCGAATCAGCCAGCGGCTGGCGAAAGCCGGCGGCGTCGTGATCAGCAGGCGCCCGGCGGCTTCGTGAAAGCGTGTGCTCTCGATCGCCGCAGCAAAGCATTCCAGGCCTTCGCGCACCTTCGGCAGCATCGCCCGCCCTTGGCGCGTCAGTTCCAGCGCGCGCGTCAGGCGGTGAAAGAGCGGAAAGCCGAGGTATTCTTCAAGACCCCGGATCTGGTGGCTGATGGCTGTGGGCGTGACCGCAAGTTCCTCGCTGGCATCCTTGAAACTCAGATGGCGAGCGGCTACCTCGAAGGCACGCAGCGAGTTGAGGGGGGGCAATCGGTAAGTCATATGAATGAGATATTCTCACGCATTGGCTGATTATTGATCGTTTGCCGGCGCATCGGCAAACAAATACAGTAGCGTTGCAGTCTCGGGGACCGAGAACAACACAAGGAAGAAAGCAATGAAAACCGACCTCAACCGCGAACAGATGATGATCATCGTTGAGCGCGCACGATACCAGCGCAGCCTCGCCACCGGCGACCTCTATGCCGCTGCAACCCGCAAGACGCTTGTCTGGCTGGCCAGAGGGATCGACAAGTTCCTGCATCTCCTGCTGATGTCGCCGACGGCGCACCACTGAAGCGATCGGACCGTCGTAATTCAAGCGATCCGCGAGGGGGAGGGGAGATTCGTGAGTCGCATACGCGACTTTCACATTAATATGTATCCGCGCTTGCCCTGAAAGCGAGAGTGGCAGCGTCACGCATCGAGGCCAAGCGGGCCACGATGCGTGCAGCGTTCCTCTCTTGCCAACATCCGATACAGGCCAGGCCATGCCCAGAATACAGATCGAGCTACCAGAGAATTTTGCCTTTACGACCGAGATTCCGCTCTATCTCAGTCACATGAACTATGCCGGCCACCTCGACAACGCTGCGCTGCTGTCGGTGGTGTCGGAAGCACGAGCACGCTTTTTCCAGTCGCTTGGCTATAGCGAACTCGATGTCGAAGGGTTGGGCATCGTCATCGCCGACGCTGCGCTGCAGTACAAGTCCGAGGCCTTTCACGGCGAGGTGATGGTCGTTCGCATGACCACCAGCGATTTCGGCAGCAAGGGCTGTGACCTGTTGTGGAGCATGCGGGAAAAGGCCAGTCAGCGCGAGGTCGCACGGGGCAAGACGGGAATCGTTTTCTTCGACTACGCTGCGCGCAAGGTGGCCGCAGTGCCCGACCATTTCCGCCTGCGGGTAACAGCACCATCGCTATAGGGGCGCCGCCCCCTCAACCTACACCCTGCCGTACGCCGAAAGATACTGGCGAGTCAGCCGCTTCTGCAGATGCTGGACCTGCTTGAGCGATTCTTTCAGGATCAGGCGATCGAGTTCGTGCAGTTCATCGGGATTGACGCGGTTGGAGTCCATGGCGACGCCGCTGTTGACCTGATGCTCCAGTCGAAGACGCTGAATGTGATGAAAAGCGTCAATCAGCGCAGCCAGTTCGTCGGCGGCCATGCCCCCCTGTTCGCCGCTGATGCGCAGACGCTCGACCGTATTGGTATCGGGTATCTGCCCGGCCAGCGCATAGATCCGGGCGGCGTCAACGAAGGGCCGCGATCCGTGCTTCTTCAGATCGATGGTGTGCGGAAACTCCTTGTCCTGATCATAGCGAAAACCTTTCCACCAATTGAGTGGTGACTCCCAGTTCATCGTGTTCTCAACCATCGCACGCAGAAAAATGGGATAGGAAGAGGCTCTCGACAGTAGCCAGCTCCGCAAGTCATTGACCAGCGACTCCTGCCCATAGAGGCCGCGCAGGTCGAAAAAGATGCTAGAATTGAGCAGCGCCTCGGGTTGTGGGGAGTTCAGCCAGCCGGAGAAAGCTGTTCGCCACTCGTAGACGGACAGACACCACTGCGGGTTGCCGGCCATGATGTTGCCCTTGCACAAGGGAAATCCACAGGCATCGAGTGCCTCATTGACTGCTCGTGCAAAGGGTAGGAAGGCTTCGCGCAGGCCTGACGCCTCGGCATCGGAATCGGAATCGGCAGCGAAGATCAGCCCATTGTCCTGATCGGTGGCCAGCGTCTGTTCGAGTCGCCCCTCTGAGCCAAATACCAGCCAGCACCAGGGTACGTAAGGCAGATCGAACTGGCTGGCCACGAGTTCGATCACCTGCAGGGTCAGCAGATCGTTGAGCGCAGAGATGCGATGACAGAGGGCATCGGCACTCACCCGCTCGGCAACGAGGCGGGAAACGAAGGCACGGACATCGCCAGCCAGAACCGCCAGCGTCCGGATATCGCGCGCCGCCAGGATCGATTGCACCAGGTCGGCGTGCTGCGCACCCGGCAATGTATACAGATCGGTCTGCGAGACGAGGTTGAAGTAACTGCCATCGGCTTCGGTGAGCACCAGATGACGCACGCCACGACGCACCATCACCACACTCGCCTGGTGTGCCGTGCCGTCGGCCGGCACGGTGATCAGACCACTGGTCATCACCGTGGCAATCGGCGCCTGCAGGTCGCAAGCCTCGATTCCGATCCGGCGAACCACGTCGGGCAGGGTAACGATTCCCAGCGGCACGCGACTGTCCGCATCGATTACCACCACCGCATCCGCGCGCATCCGGTCGAGCAGCAGCAAGGTCTCGCGGATGCTCGCCCCCGGCGCAATGGTCAGCGGCTGCGCACGCACCAGAGGACGCAACGCAACGTACGGCGAGAAGGGTGCAACGCGCCTCGTCTGTTCAGTACTTGAGCCGGGCATGGTACGTTCTCTGACTGGCTTCGCGTGCCTGCCGCAACGTCTTGATGCCCATCTCGGCAAGCAAGGGCAGCATTTTCAGGAAAACTTCGCCGGTCACGATGGCGTCGCCGAGTGCCGTATGGCGTCCGAAGACCGATACTCCGAGGCGTTCGGCGATGGCTTCCAGGCGATGCGTCGTCTGGTTGGGGTGAAGTACGGCCGAGAGCAGCAGGGTGTCGAGCAGCGCCTGCTCGAAACGCAGACCCGTCTGCTTCTCCTTCATTTGCAGGAAGCGCATATCGAAAGCGGCATTGTGGCCCACCAGGACCGTGTCGGCACAGAAAGCATGAAACTTCGGCAATACGGCATCGATGTACGGCTGCCCGACGAGCAGTTCCGGAGTGATGCCGTGGATGGCGACCGACTGTGGCGACAGCGAACGCCTCGGGTCGACCAGTTGGTCGAAACACTCCTGGCGCAGCAGCCGACGATTGACGATACGCGTCGCACCGATCTGAATGATCTCGTCGCCCTCGGAAGGCTGCAGCCCGGTCGTTTCGGTATCGAAGATGGTATAGGACAGTTCCGTGAGCAGCCGATCATCGAGTTCATGGCTGACGGCCGACCAGAGGAAGATATCGAAATCGTAGAATTCCGGACGCTCACCCTCCGGTGCAGCGACGATCGCCCGAGGCAGATCCTTCGGCGCCTCGGCGGCCGGCAGCATGGTACGGAAAAAGGCGCGATGCGAAACCCGTTCGCGCTGAAACCAGATGTCGCCGTTGCAGCGTTCGATCACATCGGTAACGCTGAGCGGCGACGCTTCACCGCCAGTGGTCATCGGATCCTGCAGCCAGCTCATCGCCGTTTCATTGTTCATGAATGTGCCGAGCCAGGACAGATCGAACTGCGCCAACTGTCCGCTGCGCGTCAACGACAGCCGTACCTCGCGCACCTCATACTCGTCCTGCAGGCGCAGGGCCAGGTAGTGCAGGGCTTGCAGCAACCCGAAACTGTCGACACGCAGCCACAGTTCTTCATCGACATTCTCGGTCTTGACGGCCAGCGCGCGCCGTTCGCTCGAACGTCGTTCACCGATACGGCGCGCGGCCACGGCAAGCAGTTCGGCCCCAAGAATTTCCTCGAGCAACCAGCGCTCACGCAAATCATTCGAGAAGGCACTCGCCGTTTTCTCGAACTGCGCTGTCAGTACCCCCGCTTCGTCGCGGATGACACGCAGGAAGCGATCGCGCTGCTGGCTCGGCATGTCGGGAAAGTCGGAGAGCATTTCGCCGGCAGCACGAATGCTGCCCAGAGGCCCGCGCCCGCCCTCGACCAGCGACTGGATCAGCACATCACGTCGCGCATGCCGCTCATTGGTACTGGTGACGTCTTCAAGAACGAGCACGAAACCGGTAATGGAAAGTCCGCCGACGCGGGCGTGGTGCGGGCCATCCTCCCCCAGTACCGGCGACATATGCGCGCGCAACAGGCGCCCGGAACGGGTCGCCGTGACGAACTGCGCCGAACCGACGAGCTTCTTGCTGTCCCCGTCGCTCCCGTCTCGACTCGCTTGCTGCAGACGTTCCAGCGCATGCCCGATGAGCGCGCGGTCAAAGACGGTATAAATCGAACGTCCAAGGCCGAGCAATTCGGCATTGCTGCCGTCGGCAGCGGTCGAGAGTTCCTGTTTGGCCCGCTGGTTATAGAGCAGCACCCGGCCGTCGAGGTTGCAGACCACGACACTCTGACTCAGATCGGCCATCAGTGCAGCCAGACGGCTACGTTCCTCTTCGAGCGAAGCGCGGGCTTCGCGTACGCGTTCAGCGACATCTTTCTCATGAGCTTCGCGCAGCGAGAGCAATTGATTGCCCACCTTGCCGAGAACCTGCAGTTCGCTGGCAGCGTACTCACCCAGCCGCAAACCACTGTGCGCCACCGCCGCAGCCAGTTCTTCGGCCATTCGCAAGGGGGCGCTGACATAGAGCTCGTGCAGCCGGTAGGTCACCCAGAAACTGATGGCACAGGCGACGAGCAACAGCACCAACAGGACGACGATCCTCTCCTCTGCAGTCCGGCCGCTGCCGCTGGCGTCAGCTTCGCTGGCCAGCATCAGAAGCGCTGTCGCGACCACCACGGCAAGCAGAAACAGAGCGATGGCCGCCGCTGCGAGGAGCAGCTTGCGCATGTGCTTCACCGGCTACATCCCGAGCAGTTTCCGCACTTCGGCGAGCAACTCCTTGGTCGAGAAAGGCTTGGTCATATAGCCATCAGCACCGAGCCCGAGACCCTTGCTGACTTCGGTGTCGCGTCCCTTGGCGGTCAGCATCAGGATACGCGTCGCACTCAGGTCCGGGTCGGCACGCAGGGCCTGGCAGACGTCGAAGCCATTCATCCTCGGCATCATCACGTCGAGGAGAACAAGATCCGGTCGCTCGGCACGCACTTTCGCCAAGGCCTCTTCACCATCGCCAGCGATCAGCACCTCGAAACCCTCGCGGCGTAACAGAAACTCGATCGAGATGACGATGTTTTGCTCGTCGTCGGCAATCAGTATTTTTTTGCTCATCAACTCTCCGATCATCAATAGCCACAATCCACTATGCTGCTGCAGCCTGCGCAAGCGCCTGCTCCTGAACGGGAGCGAAAGGCAGGGTAAAGCGGAAGGTCGCCCCATCTCCCGGCACGCTTTCCACCCACAGCCTCCCCCCGAAGTGCTCGACAATGCGCCGGCTGATCGGCAGCCCGAGCCCGGTTCCTGACGGCTTGGCGGTCAACGTGTCGCCCACCTGACGGAACTTTTCGAATATCAGTTGTTGATCTTCCGGACGAATTCCCGGCCCGTTGTCGGCGACACTGACTTCCAGTCCGTCCGCCAGCATGCGCAACATCACCGTAACCCGTCCGCTGCCTGGCGCCAGGAACTTTACCGCATTCGACAACAGATTCAGCATGACCTGGATCAAGCGATCCCGGTCGGCGAGAATCCGTGGCAGATTATCGGGCAGATCGAGTTCGACAAGCGCCCCTTTCTCGCGGAACAACTGACCGGTCGCGGCCACTGACTGTTCGATGACCTCCTTCAGGTCCAGTTCGCAGCCGTTCCAGTCGGCCCGGCCCGACTCGATCTTCGCCAGGTCCAGGGTCTGGTTGATCAGCCGGGTCAGGCGCTCGGCCTCGCTGACGATCAGCCCGAGAAAACGCTCGCGATCGGCCAGGTGCATCTTCGGATCGTCGCGCAGCAACTCCGAAAAGGCACGGATCGAGGTCAGCGGTGTCCGCAGTTCGTGCGTCACCGACGACATGATGTCATCCTTGACACGATCCAGCTCCTGCAGACGTTCATTGGCTTCCTGCAGATCGAGCGTGGCCGCCGTCAGCTCGCGCGACTTGCGCTCGAGTTCGCGGCTGTAGGTCCGCAACTGCGAGGCTTCGTCGAGAATATGCATCACTTCGTCGATGCTCAGCGGCTCCTCCTTGGCCACCGAAGCGACCATCACGCGCGCCGAAGCGCTGCCGATCGCACCGGCGAGCAGCGATTCGGCGAACTGCACGAGTTGCGCGTCCGCCTCTAGCATCACCCCGCTGGCCACGCCGCGGCGACGCGCATAGGCTGTAAAAAGCGATTGCGCCCGCTGTGGGCCGAGAAAGCGGCCGACCAGTTCCTGCAGGTCGCTGACTTTCGCGCGTCCCCGCCACAGCGCTGCGCCCACCGGTCCGGCATCCTTCAGCGCGTCGACGAACACCGTCGCCTGCGTCGCCTCTGCCGCCGTTGGCGGCCGCAGCAGCGAGACGCCAACATAAGCGCCGATATTGGCGAAAAAACTCCAGAACAGGCAATGAGCAATCTCGTCGAAACCGGTCAGACCGAACAATTGCTGTGGCCGCAGCAACTCGGTCCCGAGCAGGCCCTGCGTCAGGAAGTCATCCGGCAGCCAGCCCGACTTGGCAAACGACGGCAGCAGCAAGGTATAGGCCCAGACCAGAAAACCTGCCGACAGGCCCGCCAGGGCGCCGCCGCGAGTTCCCCCGCGCCAGTACATGCCGCCGATCATCGCCGGTGCAAACTGGGCAACCGCAGAGAAACTGATCAGGCCGATGGCCACCAGCGCGTACGCTTCGCCGGCCAGCCGGAAGTACAGGTAGCCGAGCAGCAGGATGACCACGATGGCGCCGCGCCGGATGCTCAGCAACAGCCGCGAGAGGTCCCCGGATTCTTCGAGTGCAACGCGCTTGTGGCGTATCAGCAGCGGCATCACCAGGTCATTGCAGACCATCGTCGACAGGGCGATGGTTTCGACAATGACCATGCCGGTTGCGGCCGACAGGCCTCCGACGAAAACCAGCAGCGTCAGGCCCTCATGCCGCTGCGACATCGGCAAGGTCAGCACGAAGGTGTCGGCATCGACGCCCTGCCCGGCAAAATGCAGCAGACCGCCGAGGGCGATCGGCAACACAAAAATGTTGATCAGCAGCAGATAGAGCGGAAAGAGCCACGCAGCCCGCTTCAGGTGCGCCTCGTTGACATTCTCGACGACCGTGACCTGGAACTGGCGCGGCAGAAAGAGTACCGCCATCGCCGACAACACGATCAGCGAAAACCAGCCGGTGTAGCCCTTGCCCGAGGGAATCGCCGTCGCCAGGCGCTGCAGTTCCGGATTGGCGTCGATGTGCTCGAAAATATCGCCGAAACCGTCGTACATGCCATAGGTGACGTACACGCCGACGGCCAGGAAAGCGACCAGCTTGACGCCGGACTCCAGGGCAATCGCCGCGACCATGCCTTCATGTCGTTCGGTGGCATCGAGATGACGCGTCCCGAAGACAATCGTAAAAGCCGCGAGGATCAGGGCAATATAGAAACTGATGTCGGCCGCCACCGACATCGTCGCGCTGTGGCTCGGCATGACGATTTCCGGGTAGCTGAGCAAGAGACTGACCGAGCTGGAGACCGCCTTGAGCTGCAGGGCGATGTACGGAATGATGCCGAGCACGGCGATGATCGTCACCAGCCCACCCAGGAGATGGCTCTTGCCGTAGCGCGAGGAAATGAAGTCGGCGATCGAAGTGATACGGTTGGCCTTGACGACGCGGATCATCTTGAGCAGCAGGAACCAGCCGAGCGCCATCACCAGCGTCGGCCCCAGGTAGACCGGCAGGAAACCGATTCCCGACACCGCCGCGCGACCGACACTGCCGTAGAAGGTCCAGGTCGTGCAGTAGACGGCCATCGACAGGGCGTAGATGGTCGGGTTGGCAATCAGCGATCTTTTCTGATCAGCGCGCTTGTCGCCCCACCAGGCGACCGCAAACAAGAGCCCGAGGTAAAACAGCGAAACGGCGATGACGACCGGGGCTTCAAGCATCGCTGCTGCCTACTTGAAGCGACGTTCGATGGCCCAGGCCATCACGGCGATGACGACGGCCCAGGCGAAAAAAACATAGGCATACACCAGGGGAATTCCGAAGACCGCGGTGTGCCGGTCGAAAAGCGAAAGCAGCGGATAATTGAACAGCACGCAGCCGACCAGGAAAGCCGCGATCAGTCGGTCACCCGCCAGTACCCTGCGATGCATGTCACCCTCCCGCTCCAAAGTGATCAGCACCAGTCGCCATCAGGCTTTCTGGTCACTGCCGTCGTCGCACGACAGCCGGTCGTCCCCCGCACCGCTGGGAGGCTGGCGACCGCCTTGCCGCAGGCATCGCCGGCATTGTCATCAATCGGCACGAGTGACGCAATGCCTTTCGAGCGGAAACCGTTGATAATCACCGTGACAAGAGAACCCTTACCGTGAATGAATCAGACAAGACCATGAAAATCCTCGAGGACAGCAGCCGTAGCATCGCCGTCGATCCACTCGCGCAGCTCAACGAAGCGCAACGCGCGGCGGCCACTTTCGGCATCCTGCAGGCACCGGGCAGTACCGGCGATGACAGCACGCATCGTCCCTTGCTGGTGATCGCCGGTGCCGGATCGGGAAAAACCAGTACGCTGGCGCACCGCGTCGCGCAACTTGTCGCGCAGGGCGCCGATCCCGAACGTATCCTGCTGCTGACCTTCTCACGACGCGCCGCCAACGAGATGAACCGCCGCGTCGAACGCATTCTGACGCGGCACACCGGCGCTTGCTGGATGGCCGGCATCAGCACGTTGGCCTGGTCCGGCACTTTCCATGGCATCGGTGCGCGCCTGCTGCGCGAGTACGCCGGCCGCATCGGTCTCGACGCGGCGTTCACCATCCATGACCGGCAGGACTCGGCCGACCTGATGAACCTGGTCCGCTACGGCCTCGGCTTCTCGGCGAAGGGCAAACGCTTTCCGCTCAAGGGAAGCTGCCTGGCCATCTACTCGGCAGTGATCAACACGCAGGCGACGCTCGGCGAGGTACTGCAGTCGTCCTTTCCCTGGTGCAGCGAATGGGAGTCCGACCTGCAGCGGCTGTTCCTTGAATACGTCGAGAGCAAACAAGCGCAGCAGGTGCTCGACTACGACGATCTGCTGCTCTACTGGGCGCAGATGGTCGGCGAACCCGAACTCGGCCGGGAAATCGGCGAGCGCTTCCGGCATGTGCTGGTCGACGAGTACCAGGATACCAACCGTCTGCAGGCGGCGATCCTGCTGGCGATGAAACCCGATGGCCGCGGCCTCACCGTGGTCGGTGACGACGCGCAGTCGATCTACGCCTTCCGCGGCGCAAGCGTGCGCAACATCCTCGATTTCCCCGGCCATTTCGATCCCCCGGCAGAGCTGGTGACGCTGCAGCGCAACTACCGCTCGACGCAGCCGATCCTGACCGCAGCGAACCAGGTGATCGCTGCTGCCGCCGAGCGCTTCACCAAGGATCTGTGGAGCGACCGCGCTTCCTCCGAGAAACCGAGGCTGGTGACGGTGCGCGACGACACCGGGCAGGCGATCTACGTCGTCGAACAGACGCTCGCCCGCCGTGAGGCCGGTATCCCGCTGAAGGCGCAGGCGGTGCTGTTCCGGACCGCACAGCACAGCATGCGGCTGGAACTGGAACTGACGCGGCGCAATATCCCTTTCGTCAAATACGGTGGCCTCAAGTTTCTCGAAGCGGCGCATGTCAAGGATCTGCTGGCGATCCTGCGCTGGGTGCAGAATCCGCGCGACCGGATGGCCGGTTTTCGGGCCATGCAACTGGTCGCCGGCATTGGCCCGAAAACCGCCGGCAGGGTACTGACCCGGGTCGGCACGGCCCACTCGACGGGCGCGCTGCTCGGGGAGGCAGCGGTGCCGGAAGCGGCAAGAGTCGCCTGGATCGAGTTTGCCAGGCTGATCGAAGCCAGCGCAAGCACCCCCTGGCCAGCCGATTTCGACCGCATCTGCGGCTGGTACCAGGCGCAAATCGACCGCCTGCATGCAGACGCGCCGATCCGGCAAGCCGACATCGAACAGCTCGCGCGCATCGCCGTCACCTACGCCAATGCCGAACGCTTCCTCACCGAACTCACGCTCGACCCGCCCGATGCCAGCAGCGACCAGGCGGGAACACCGCTACTCGACGAGGACTACCTGATCCTGTCGACGATCCACTCGGCCAAGGGACAGGAATGGACTGCCGTCACCATTCTCAATGCCGTCGACGGCTGCATCCCCTCCGACCTGGCCAGCGGTTCCACGGGCGAAATCGAGGAGGAACGGCGCCTGCTGTATGTCGCCATGACGCGTGCCAAAGAGCACCTCGACCTCCTGCTGCCGCAGCGCTTCTACGTTTCCCATCAGCCGGGATTCGGCGACCGCCACGTCTACGCCAATCGTACGCGTTTCATCGCCAATGCCCTGCTGCCGCACTTCGAACAGATCTCCTGGCCGCCGCCGCCCGAAGCGCCGCCCGCCAATGCGAACGCCAGGCAGCAGACGCTCGACCTCGCGACGCGCATGCGGGCGATGTGGAAGTGAGGCGGGACTTCCCGCTGCCCGGACAATTGCTCGGAGTCGAGTTGATGCGATCAATTCATGCCGAATGATTGGTGCGTAAGTAGATGGAATTTCCTGGTTGAGGATGCACAAATGTTGATCCGTCAGGCAGACGCCTGCTCACTGCCCAAGCAGGCGCCGTACCGCGTCGGCATGCGTACCAGGCAGCAACAGTACCTTGTGCCGCGAGGTCTGGCCACTTTTCAGTTCGACCGCCGACTTTGCCAGGCCCAGCCGTTGCGCGACAAACGCCAGCAGCGCGGCGTTTGCCCGGCCATCGATCGGTGGCGCGGCAAGGCGAATCTTCAGCGCGTCGCCGTGCAGGCCGGCCACTTCGCTGCGTTTCGCGCCGGGCTGGACATGGACGGTCAGAGTGAGCACGCCGTCGGCTTCGCGCAGCCAGTCGAGCACGGTTTACAGAAAAATCAGCAGCAACTGCGCGAGGACGATGGCCACCAGCGGCGACAGGTCGATGGCGCCGATGGGCGGCACGAAACGCTGGATCGGACGCAGGATGGGCCGCGTCAGTTGCGATACCGGCTGGCTCAGGGGCGAGTACGGGCTAACCCATGACAGGACGGCCTGCACCAGCAGCGCGCCAATCAGCAGGTAGATACTGAAACGCAAGGTGGCCAGCAGACCTCGCCAGAGCAGCAGCGGCAGCAAGGTTTCCGGTGCCCAGAGATCGCTGCCGACATGCAGCAGAATCACCGCGCCGGCAAAAATCACCTGCAACAGATAGGCCGGCAGGAGACTCGCCAGATCCAGGCCGTACCAGCCCGGCAGAAGCTTGCGCAAGGGCCTGACCAGCCAGTTGGTCAACTCGACGACGAAAGTGCCGATCTGATTGCTGAAGGAAACGCGGCAAGCCTGCATGTAGAAACGCAGCAGCAGCGCGAAGGTCAGGAAACCGGTCAGCGTTTCGAGCAGGAACAAGCCGGCCTGTGCGATCATCAATTATCCTTGCCCAGCAGTTCGCCCAACTCACGACCGCGGAGGTTGGCGGCCAGCACCCCGGCGACAAAGCCTTCCTTGACACCACGTTCTGCCATGGTACGCAATGCCGCCTCGGTGGTCCCACCTTTCGAAGTCACGCGCTCGCGCAGCACACAGGCCGTTTCATCGGATTGTGCGGCAAGCTTGGCGGCGCCGAGCACGGTATCGATCGAGAGCTGGCGTGCCTGTGCCGGCGTCAGACCCAGCTCGCTTGCCGCTTGCTGCAGGGCTTCGATGAACAGGAAGACATAAGCCGGACCACTGCCGGAAATGGCGGTGACCGCGTCCATGTGGTTTTCGTCGGCGATCCACAAGGTGCTGCCGACCGCCTGCAGGATGCGCTCGGCTCCGAGTCGCTCGGCCATCGACACCGCCTGCATCGCACATAATCCGGTAATGCCGGCGCCAACCAGCGCCGGAGTGTTGGGCATCGCGCGCACGATCTTGCCGTAGCCACCCAGCCAGCGCGAAACATCGGCCAGGCGCAGACCGGCGGCAATACTGATCACCAGTTGCTGCTTGAGGTGTTTCAGTAGCGGCATACAGGCTTCGCGCATCTGCTGCGGTTTCACCGACAACAGCACGGCGTCGCAATCCAGAGCAATGGCGCTCACCGCTTCATAACAACGCACCCCGTAGGCCAGCCGCAGTTTGGCGCGCCCCTGCGCACCCAGTTCGATGACGGCGATGTCGCTTGCCGAAAAGCCGGTCTTCACCAGCCCACCGATCATCGCGTTGGCCATATTGCCACCGCCCAGGAAAGTGATTCTCATGCTCTGTTTCTCTCACCAAAAATTGCGGTGCCAATACGCACCAGCGTCGACCCTTCGGCAATGGCTGCTTCCAGGTCATGCGACATGCCCATCGAAAGGGTGTCAAGCAACAGGCCATTGGCCTGCAGTCGTTCAGAAAGTTCCCGCAGAAGACGGAATGGACGGCACTGCTCGACGAAGTCATCACTCGGTGCCGGGATGGCCATTAGACCACGCAGCCGCAGCTTCGGCAGCGCCGTCAGCGCCTGCGCCAGTGCCGGCGCTGCGGCAAGCGAGACCCCGCCCTTCGATGCCTCGCCACTGACATTGACCTGCAGACACACCGACAGGGGTGGCAGCGACGCCGGACGCTGCTCGGAGAGGCGTTGCGCAATCTCCAGACGGTCCACCGAATGTACCCAGTCAAAGGCCTCGGCAACCGCACGCGTCTTGTTGGTCTGCAGCGCGCCAATGAAATGCCATTCAAGTTGCAGCGCGCGCAGTTCGGTGATCTTCTCGATGCCTTCTCGCACATAGCTTTCGCCAAAAGCCCGCTGGCCGGCGGCTGCCAGCTCGCGTACCTGCATGGCGGGCCAGGTCTTGCTGACTGCGAGCAGCTGGATCGTATCGACAGCACGACCGCACTGCCCCGCGGCGCGGGCGATTCGCGCGCGAACGGCTTGCAGCTTGGCGGAAAGTATGGTCATAATCAGGCGTTACGCAGATTGTTGGAATTATAACACTGCGCTCCGCCCACCGCCCCAGGACCGAAGCTCATGGACATCACCGAACTGCTGGCCTTCAGTGTCAAGAACAAGGCTTCCGATCTCCACCTGTCGGCCGGCCTGCCGCCGATCATCCGGGTGAACGGCGATGTGCGGCGAATCAACCTGCCCGCCATGGAGCACAAGGACGTGCATGCCATGGTGTATGACATCATGAGCGACCTCCAGCGCAAGCAGTACGAAGACACAAGGGAATGCGACTTCTCGTTCGAGATCCCCAATCTGGCGCGTTTTCGCGTCAACGCCTTCATCCAGAATCGCGGTGCCGGCGCGGTCTTCCGGACCATTCCGTCGAAGGTGCTGACGCTGGAAGACCTCAACTGTCCGAAGATCTTCAAGGACATCTCGGATTATCCCCGCGGCATCGTCCTGGTCACCGGACCGACCGGTTCAGGCAAGTCGACCACCCTGGCGGCGATGATCAATCACATCAATGAAACAGCGTATAGCCACATTCTCACCGTCGAAGATCCGATCGAGTTTGTTCACCAGCCGAAAAAATGCCTGATCAACCAGCGCGAAATCGGTCCGCACACCCTCTCCTTCCAGAATGCCCTGCGCTCCGCTCTGCGGGAAGACCCGGACGTGATTCTGGTAGGTGAGATGCGCGACCTCGAAACCATCCGCCTGGCGCTCACCGGCGCGGAAACCGGCCACCTGGTATTTGCCACCCTGCATACCTCGAGCGCCGCCAAGACCATCGACCGGATCATCGACGTCTTCCCGGCTGCCGAAAAGGAAATGGTCCGATCGATGCTATCCGAATCGCTGCGCGCGGTGATTTCACAATCCCTGCTCAAGACCAAGGATGGCCAGGGGCGGGTC
>RRZU011144204.1_pt1 | contig 20436 bp, 19 predicted proteins | sample 2165561 | NCBI WGS metagenome assembly RRZU01 (sample SAMN10456909, study PRJNA506462) | wastewater metagenome | isolation source: wastewater sludge | place: USA: Moscow, Idaho | reverse complement strand
GAGCGCACCAGGTCGACGAGCCCGGCGAGCGACTTGCCCTCGTAGACCGGGTCGGTGATCATCGCCTCGAACTGCGCGCCCAGCCGGATCGCCTCCATCGTCGAGTCGACCGGAATGCCGTAAAGGTCACCGGCCCAACCCTCCAGGACAGTGATCTCGTCGTCACGCAGGTCACGCCCCAACTCGATCAGCTCGGCGGTATGCCGCGCGATCCGGGCCACCTGAGCACGGGTCTTCTCGATGGTCGCCGAGGCGTCGATACCGATGACCCGGCGGCGGACCCCGGTGAGGTCCCCCAGGGCGGCGAAACCGGCGATCATGCCGGCGTGCGTGGAGCCGGTCACGGTGCACACGACAATGGTGTCGAAGTGCACGCCGAGGGCCTGCTCCTGCTCGGCCACCTCGAAGGCCCAGTTGGCGAAACCCAAACCACCGAGCGGGTGTTCGGAGGCACCGGCCGGGATCGGGTAGGGAGTGCCGCCAGCCTCCTGCACCTCGCGCAGGGCGTTCTTCCACGAGTCGCGGATGCCGATGTCGAAGCCCGAATCGTCGAGTCGGGAGTCGGCGCCCATCATCCGGGAGAGCAGGATGTTGCCGACCTTGTCGTTCACCGGGTCCTCCCACGGGACCCACTTCTCCTGCACGAGAACGCATTTGAGACCCAGGTGCGCGGCGACCGCGGCGACCTGCCGAGTGTGGTTGGACTGGTAGCCACCGATCGACACGAGGGTGTCGGCGCCACTGGCCAAGATGTCGGGCACGAGATATTCGAGCTTGCGGACCTTGTTGCCACCGTATGCCAAGCCACTGCTGACATCTTCGCGCTTGGCCCAGATCTGGGCGCCGCCCAGGTGCCGGGAGAGTCGCTGCAAGTGGTGCACCGGGCTCGGCCCGAAGGTCATCTGGTGGCGGGGGAACTCGTGCAGTTTCATCTCGGGCCTTCCATACGGGTGGGGGTCAGCGGCAGGGTGTCCAGCAATGGTTCGAGGGTGTGCCACGTGCGGCGGGACACGGCATACGCGACGGAGCCGTCGGCCCGTTCGAGTGCGGCGATGAGCTCGTCGTGCAAGGCGACCGAGGCCCGCCCGGTGAGCGAGGAGAAGCGCAGCCGTGCCAGGCGGCGCAGCGCGGGGGTGTACTGCTCGAGCACCGCGGCGACCGCCGCGTTGCCGCTCACCCGTACCGGAATGTCGTGCAGCTCGTCGTCGGCGCGCAGCGCGGCGTCGGCGTCGCCGCGCCGCAACGCCTGCGCGAAACGGTCGTTGGCCGCGCGCATCGCGTCGAGGTCGAGGGCCGTGAGCCGGCCGAGCGACTCGCGGATCGCCACCTCGTGCATCGCCGTCACGACCGACTGGGCCTCGACGATCGAGCGCCGGTCGACTGTCGCGACGCGGGTGGAGCGGCCGGGGGCGGTCACGACGAGCCCGGACTGCTCCAAACGCAACAACGCCTCACGCACCGGGGTGCGCGACACCCCGAGCCGCTCGGCCAGGTCTTGGTCGCGCAGCTGCTCGTCCGGCGCAAGCGTGCCGTCGACGATCGCGTCACGTAACCGGGCATAGACGTCGTCGCGCAACAGCGGGCGAGCCACCGGGGCCAGCGCACCGGCCTCGCCGGGCGTGCGTGCCGGGGGGGCGGGGCGTGTCGGGGGGGCCGGGCGTGCCGGACGCGGCGGGCGTGCGGGGCGCGCCGGGCGCACCGAGGAAGCGGTCGCCGAGCCGTCGGGTGCGGAGGTGTTGGCCGCACTCCCCGCCGAGGTTCTTGGCATGCAATATATTGCATACTAGAAGACGGGGGATGTCAAGGCGGGGCGCACCGAGGCTGTCACCGAGGTGGCGCCGACGGTGCGGCGCGTAGGGGTTGGGTGGCCAGCGGCCTTTGGGGAGCTTCTTGTGTGGTGGGCTCTACAGAAAGCTCCCCAAAGCGGGCTGGGCACGGGCAGCCCGGTTGCGAGCCGGCCCGTGCGCCCGCATCCTGAATGCCATGAGCAGGGTGGAACCAGAGTCGCTGTTCGCCCAGCGCGCGGCTGGTGCCCTGGCGCTCGGCGCATGGGGAGCGGGCGCGGTCGCACTGCTGGTGCAGCGTGCACAGGCGCACACCGCCGACGACTCGGCCGGTGCGCTCGGCATGCTCACCTGGGTCATCGGCGGGTGGGCCGCGCTGGTCTGGTTGGGCAGCGCGTGGCATCTCGGGCGTCGCTGGCGCGGCACGGCGCGCTCGCACCGGTATGCCGCGCTGCGCTGGTCGTTGGTGACCTTGCTGCTTCTCGTCGCCAGCTGGCTCACCTGGCCCCTGCTCGGGGCCGGTGGGGCGACCGCGTCCTGAGCTCCGACGGCTGGTCAGTCCCGTCGGGGAGGCGGGGCGGGCGGCATACCGGGGCGGGGTCGTAGGCTGGCCGGGTGGGATGGTCCTCTGGGGAAGCAGCGGCCGCGTGGGTGCGGCCGATGATCTTCCAGCGCAACGGGACTCGAGTGCCGGCGACACAGACCGATCTCGCGCTCGAGCTGCCGGACGTCACGCTGCGCGGCTGGGTGACCAACCCGGGCGCACCACGGGCCATCGTCTACTTCGGCGGAAACGCCGAGCAGGTGGGGCTCTATCGCGACATCGTCGAGGCCCAGTTCCCGCGGCACGCGACCTACCTGCTGGCCTATCGCGGCTACGGCGCGAGCGACGGCGAGCCCTCCGAGGTCGCGCTCGTGCAGGACGGACTGCAGATCGTCGACGAGGCCGCGCGCCGGCACCCCGACACCCCGGTGGCGGTCGTCGGGCGCAGCCTGGGCAGTGGCGTGGCCATGCAGGTGGCGGCCCGCCGCCCGGGTCTCGGGCGCCTCGTGCTCGTGACTCCCTTCGACTCCCTTGCCGCGGTGATCCGCGACATCGTCCGGGGTATGCCGCTCGGTGGCCTGGTCGCCGACCGTTTCGACTCGCTCGCGGTCGCCGGGCAGATCACCATGCCCACCCTCGTCGTGCGGGCCGGGCGTGACGAGGTCATCGCGGCCTCACGCACCGACGCACTCGTCGCCGGCCTACCCCCACAGCTCACGACGGTGCGGGATTTCCCTGCGGCAGATCACAATTCGATCTCCGCGTACGCGGCATACTGGGCCTGCATCCGCGACTTCCTCGACCCCGGCGACGACGGGCTACCTGCAGAAACGGCCACCGGCTAGCCGCAAGAACGGCGAGTGGATGGCGTTTTCTGCGTGATCGGGTGACTGTCGTGCCGTCGGGCGTGATCTGCGCGGCCTGACCGACACGGCTGGAACCGCTCATCGGGTATGCCGCGCGGCTCGCCGCGCTCACGCCCGCGTCGCGCTCCTCGTCAGTCGCGCTCGTGGCCACGGCGGGATCGCCAGGGCCCGCGGATGGCGAAGACGACGCCAGGGTCCTGAGAGTTGGCGAAGAGGTAGCGGCCGTTGGCGGAGAAGGTGGCACCGGCCATCTCGCTGTCCTGCCGGTTGCGGGCCAGGAACGCCCAACCGCCGGCGAGGTCGTCGATGACGAGGTGGTTGACGCCGTCACCGTCCTCGCAGATGACCAGACCGCCGTAGGGGCTGACGGTGAGGTTGTCCGGGCTGTCCGGGTCGACATCCTGATCCGCGGTGGCCGGCCAGAAGAGCACGAGAGTGATGGTCTGGGCCTGCGGGTCCAGGAACCAGACCTGACCGTTGTGGGTGCCCACCGAGCCGTCGGAAGGGGCGGCATACGAGGCGTCGAAGTAGCAGCCCCCGTCGCCCCACCACATGCCTTCCAGCTTGCGGGAGCGGGTGATTGGGCCGCCGGGCCCGGTCTTTCGCACCGTCCAGGCGCCGGTCGCATCCTTGGCGAGGTGGTCGAACTGCTTGCGCGTCGAGACGGTGGCGGCGGCCCGGTCGGGCACCTTCTTCCACGCCACCTGCAAGGTCGTGCCCAACTCGGCGTAGACAGACAGGTCGGGCACGAAGCTGCCGCGGTCGGTGCAGTACATCGCCTCGAGGCGGCCCGCGGTGTCGGCGAGCGCGGCATACCCCTCGGGGGCGGGGCCGTCGGGGGTCCACCGGTAGAGCAGCCCGTTGGGGTTGCCGGCGTCCTCGGTGCCGTAGGTGTGCCCGGTGTCGGGGTCGACGACGATCGCCTCGTGCGGGTAGCGGCCGAAGGCGGCGATCGGGCGGGCGTTGTGCGGGTTGGTCGGGTCGTCGGGGCGCACCTCGAAGACATAGCCGTGGTCCTTGGTCGCGCCGCTCTGCCCGGCCATGACCTCGGTCTCCTCACAGGTCAGCCAGGTGCCCCACGGGGTGACGCCGCCGGCGCAGTTGCCGGCCGTGCCGGCCAGCGACACGACCTCCCGGACCCGGCGGCCGTGCCGGTCGACGGTGATCGAGGTAGTGCCGCCGAAGGCACCCGGGTCGTAGGTGATGCCGTCGCGGTGCGGCACCGGCATGGCGATCGGGCCGGCCGCCGGGAAGCCGACCTCGTGGTTGCTCACCAGGACCCACCCACCGTCACGCTGCACGAAGGAGCCGGTCCCGTCGTAGCGACTCGGGCTCTGCTCCCCGCCGTCGTCGAGCGTGGTGGCCGGGATCGGGTTGCCACTGTTACCACTCACCGCGAGCACCGAGTAGGAGAAGCCGGCAGGCAGATCGAGCAGCCCCCGCGGGTCGGGGCGCAACGGGCCGTAGCCGATTGTGCAGCGACGGTCCGTGGACCCGCCGGGCGCGGCACCGGCAGCCTGCGCCGCACGGATCGGCAGCAGGGTCGTGCCGAGCCCGGCGGCGGCCAGGCCCAGCATGGAGCGACGGCTCAGGGCGGGGTTGATCTGCACGGGGAACCTCCAGCGGCTGGTGGCAGGTCGGGTCGGTCAGGTGCCACTCTCGTGGGCCCGCCAAGCCGTGGGCTGCCCGGCAGTTGACCGCCGGATGAACACCCCCGGTCAGTCGTGCGACGACGGCCGGCCACCCGGGAGCGACCGGCCTTGCCAGGCGCCTACTGGGTGACGCGGTCCAGGCGAAGCACCGGGATGTCGCGCACACCGGCGGTCTTGGCGGCATACTCGGCGAACATCGGCACCCGACGCGATTGCTCGGCATAGGCCGAATCACGCTCTGCCCCAGTCACTTCGACGACAGTGACGGAGTAGGTCTCGGTGCCGCGCTCGACCGTGGCGCGCCCGGCGGCCATGAGGTTGGCGTACCAGTCGGGGTTGGTGGGGGCGCCGCCCTTGGACGCGAAGATGTAGACGGCGTCACCGTCGGCCGCGGGCAGGCAGGCCAGCGGTGCGACCCGCTCCTGCCCCGAGCGTCGCCCGACGTGATGCACGAGCACGAGCGGCACCCCGGCGAACGGGCCGCCGACCACTCCCGCGTGAGTGCGGAACTCCTCGATGATCCGGGCATTCCAGTCCGCACGCTCAGCCATCGGGGTCTCCTGTCAGGGGTCGGATCGCGGTCCGTTTCGTGGTCGGATCGGCGTCGAGCACCCTACGCCTGATCGGTCGGTCGGTCGGCCGGCCGGGCGGGCGGGCGGGCGGGCGGCGCAGGATCGAGGTCATCTTCTTGCCGCGGGCCACCTCGTCGACAAGCAGGTCGAGATAGCGGATCCGTTGCATCACGGGGTCTTCGATCCGCTCGACCCGATGCCCGCAGATCGAGCCGGTGATCAGCGCGGCATCCGGGGTGAACGCGGGGGCCCGGGCGAAGAAGGTCTCCAGATCGACCTCGTCGGCGATGGCGCGCTGCAGACCGGCCGCATCGTAGCCGGTGAGCCAGCCGATCACCTGGTCGACCTCGGCCTGGGTGTGACCCTTGCGCTCGACCTTGCGGACGTAGAGCGGGTAGATGCTGGCGAACGTCGCGGCGAAGATGCGGTGGCGGGCCATACCGATGATCCTCGCTGCTCGACGGCCGTCGTGCCAGGCTGCGGACCAGGCCAGGCTACGGCGGTGGTGCCAGGCTGCGGCCCAGGCCGGGCTACGGCCGAAGGCGCTGCGTGAAAGCCGTGATGCTGCGCCGCAGCCCAGCCGGATCCAGTCCGTGGGCGGCCGCGTGCTCGGCGGGCGTGCCATATCGTCGCAGCTCCTGGCGGCTCACGCCCAGGGCCAGCACGCGGTGTGGCAGCCCGGCCAGCGCCTCGGCCACCACCCACGTCGACGTGCCGGCCAGCCACGGCTCGACGACGACGACCTCTGGCACCACAGTGGCCGCGAAACCGGGTCGGGCCGAGGGCAGGGCGGCGCGTAGACCGGCGGCGTCGAACGGCCGGACCGTCGGGCTGTAGAGCACGGTCGCATCGAGCCCTTCGGTCGCTGCGAGAGCCTCATCGAGCAACGGCCCGAAGACCACGACGACCGGGCCGGCGCCCTGCCGAAGGACGTGCAGCCGGCCAGGGGCGAAGGACGTGGCGTTGGTCTGCTCGACGACCCGTAGATAGTGCAATCCGTTGCCGGACATGGCTGCCCGCAACACCGCCTCGGTCTCGTCGGGCGTGCCGGGGGCATGGATGGCGACCTCGGGCAGGGTGTCGAGCAGCGCGACGTCGCCCGGCGATTGGTGGGTGCGCCCGGCGTCCGACGCATCGAAGGACCCGCCCGCGCCGATGAGCACGCCGCCGACCCCCTGATGGCAGAAGTCGAGCTTGATCTGCTCGAAGGCGCGCTCGACGAGGAAGGAGCCGAAGGTGTGCACCATCGGGCGCAGCCCGGTCAACGCCAGTCCGGCCGCGGTCGAGACCAGCAACTGCTCACGGATCCCGACGTTGATCACCCGGTCCGGGTGGCGGGCGATCGCCTCCGGGAAGAACCGCCGGCCGATCTCGGCCCACACCAGGGCGGTGTCCGGCCGCTCGTCGAGCAGCGCAGTGGCCGTGTCGGAGAATCGGATCCGACTGCTCATGCGGCCACCTCCGCGCCGATCTGGGCGATCACGGCCATCGGGTATGCCGCGTCGCGCCGGCCCAGCGCCGCCTCCAGCGCGTCGTGGTCGCGCCCGTCGACGCTGACCGTCTGCCAGCCCTCGGCCGCGAACCGAGCCGCGATCCGGCCGGGCACGGCATACGAGGCGGTGCGGTTGTCGACGACCACGACGGTCAGGGCGCCCAGGCCGAGCGCCGCGGCCAGGGCCATGGCCTCCTGATTGGAGCCCTCGTCGAGTTCGGCATCACCCACCAGCACGACGACGCGCGAGTCGATGCGCTGGGCCCGCAGCCCGAGCGCGACCCCCACCCCGAGGGGCAAGCCGTGGCCCAGCGAGCCCGCGGAGATCTCCACTCCCGAAACGAGGTTGCGGTCGGGGTGGGCGCCGAGCGGGGAGTCCCAGGAGAGCCAGTCCGGCAACCACTGCTCGGGGATGAATCCCTGTCGGCACAACACGGCGTAGTACGCCATCGGGCCGTGCCCTTTGGACAGCAGGAAACGGTCGCGGGTCGGGTCGTCGACCCGATCCGGGCCGACGTCGAGCACCCGCTCGTAGAGGACGCGCAGCACGTCGACAGTGGAGGTGGCGGCCGGGCCATGCTTCTCGTCACCGGTCATCAGGGACATCAGTCGCCCGATCTCGGCGGCCGACTCAGCGTGCTCGGAATGGGACTCGGGCTTTGCGGTGGTGGTCATGCACCCATGCTCGAAGTTAAAGTCCACTTGATGTCAAGCGGGCTGGACCGGTGAGCCGCCCAATGACCCGTAGCCGGACCCGAGGGCCGCCCCGACCAACGGACGCTGAGACTCTGCACGCAATACGCGTGCAGAGTCTCAGCTCTCGCCGCTCGCCCTAGGCCGGTGGAATCCGTGGCTCGCCGTACCACGCTGGTTCGCCGGCTGACTGGCGAAGCGAGCCGGGCTCCGGTGTCTACCGCTCCTGTGACGTGCGCCGCGTGTCACGAGTCTCGGCCATCACGACCCGCTCGCGAGCCTGATCCCGGCGGCGCACCCAACCGCGCCACACCGACCAGGCCGGCAGGGCCCCCGGGCCGGTGCCCCTTTGGTGCCCCAGCCAAGCCACGGCCAGGTATCCCCAACATAGGATGGCAACCCACGTCATCAGGGCGACGACGGCCTCTGGTGGTGCGTCATGCACCCAGAAGCCCATCGCCACCACCGGCAACGACAGGACGAGCGCCCAAGACCACGGGCCGGACCATCGTTGGAGTCTCGAATCGCGCGCCACCAACCGGAAGTGCGCCCCGACGAGTGCGTAGGCAAGCACGCCGATATCCATGGCCGCGAACACGCTCACGCTGAGCAGGGCCAGCGCTTCGCCCAACACGGGACCGCCGTTGGCCCCAGGCAGAGCGCGATAGGCCAGGATGGGCAGCAGCGACAGTGCGGCAATCATGCAGACACTGGCCGCCAGACCCACCGCCCAACGCTGAAGCGGTGACGGCGAGGAGCGGACTCCGACCGCGACCAAGCGGGCAAGGGCACGGTCGGCGTCGTCGATATCGATGCGTGCCCACAGGTCTGGGGTGTGGTCAGCCCGATCGCCAGACTGCACCGTCAGCCAGCCGGCAAGAAAGGTCATGGCGCCCATACACGCCGCCAGTACCGGCCGAGTCACCGCTTGCACAATGGTGAGGGCCATCGCCATGGACACCGCAAGCATCGAGATCCGGACAGCAGAGTCGAGCCAAGCCGCACGCCCCAGCGCCGTCACCGTCTCGGCACGCTCCGGGATGGTCACCACGACGACGACCACGCAGATTGCCGCAACGAGAGCCACCAGAGCGATGACCATCGTCAGTGCCTCACCGTCCCTGAGCCCGAGCGTGGGGTCGAGGCGCCGAGGGTGATCGGCCCATGGGTCAATTCGCTCGAACAGGACGGCAGGATTGGCAATCGCCACCAGTGACACCCAGGCGAAGGACCCGAGAGTCACAACACCAGCAATTCGCGCTCGCATGGAGCCGCGGCGCGAGGCCCTAGCCCGGCGCAGCGCCACGATGTCCACATCGAGGGGTTTTCGCTGCTCAACGTGAGCGGGTCTTCTGAACAGGAACATGCCTGGATCGTCACACGAGGGTGGGACAGCCCACGATCGTGTGCCCTCGGCGCCAGCAGATCGACGAGAGTCGGGCACGCATGCGAGCGAGCCGACCAACCCGCAACTGGATTCAGCCAGCCACGTCGACCTTGGCGACGATCCGGTCGACGCGCACCCGCACGAGCATCTCCGGCGGGACCGCGTTGCGCCTCCCGTAGGCTTGCGCCTGGTCAGCGCCCATGTACCGCCCACCGATCCGGGTCGCCCAGCGCAGCAGTTCGTCGGGGTCGGTGCTGGTCGTGGTCGTGCCGGTCACCGTGACGAAGGCGAACGGCGGGCGCTCGTCGTCCCAGCACAGCGCCACCCGCCCGTCACGCAGGATCGACTTGCCCTTGATCGTGTCGGCGCTGGTCATGAAGACGACGTCGTCGCCGTCGAGGTCGACCCACACCGGAGCCACGTGCGGGCTGCCGTCACGACGGGTCACCGCGAGTTTCGCGGTCCTGGCCGGCAGCGCGCTGACGAACTCTCGCCACCAGCCCGGTGGCGCCTCCTGGTAGCCCATGCCGTCACGGTATGCCGCCCGCGCCCCCGTGTCGCCCCTGGCGAGCGCCGGTGTCGCCAGCCGGGACGGCCGGACCACGACGGCCGGCCGAGTCCCGGGTCGGGCTCACAGGCCGAGCGCTACGGCGGCCAGGCGCAGATTGGACAGCCCCTGCATCGCCCGACCGAGATGGGTCTGCTGGTCGAGCTCGACGATGAGGGTGTTGCGCTGGTCGTCGGAGCTCATCGTGCGCAGTTGCGCGTCGGTGCGGATGCCCAGCTCACGCATGGCGACCATGACCGCCCCGGCGCCGGCGAGGTCGTGGTCGGTCAAAGCCTGGTAGTCGCTCTGGTTACTGTGCGCGGTCAGCTCGACGATAAGGGTGTTGCGCATGTCGTCGGGTGACATGCCGACCAGCTCCCGCTGGGAGCGGAAGCCGCCGACGAGCAACACTCCGCGGGTCCAGTTGGGCACCGACTGAAGGTCGATGCCGCGGGTTGCGAGGTCGTCTCCGAGCAGGATCCCGGCCTGTTGCAGATCGGTGAAACCCTGCAGCCGTCGACCGGCACCGGTCTGGGCGTCCAGCTCAACGATGAGCGTGTTGCGCATGTCGTCGGCCGTCATCGTGCGTAGCGCCTGGTCGTCTCGGATCCTCGCCCGGCGCAGCGCCACGAGAGCGGCGCCCGCCCCGGCTAGCCGGTCGTTGTCGAACCCCTGATAGCCGGGGTCGCGTTGGGCGGTGCGCTGGGTCAGCTCGACGATGAGGGTGTTGCGCATGTCCTCAGTGCTCATCGCGTTGAGCTCGGACTGTCGCCGGAAGCCGCCGAGCAGCAGCACCCCGCGAATCGGGAAGCGGCGCGGCACGAGGCAGGACGTGTATGCCGTGCTGACTGCGTCGCGCAGGTTGGCGATCGCCCCGCTGCCGAACGGCGAGTTGGCCAGCACTACGAGCTCGAGATCCTCTGGCAGGAACCACAAACAGGCCTGCTCCGCGTGCCCGTTCGAGTCCATCCAATAGCCGTTCTTCACATAGAGGCGGCCGGCCCGGGAGTCGATCACCTGGTCCACTCCGAAGCCGCGGTCGAGCATCGCCAGGGCATCGTCCACGGGCACGATGCTGCCGCGGCGACGGAGTGCGCCCATCACGTCGAGCAGCTCGGCGCAGGACAGGTGCCACCCGGCCCCGCCGCTCATCGACCGCAGGTCGCCCGAATCCCAGCCGGGCACGGCTGCCGGGCGCTGGTAGGCCAGGGCCGTAGGGGCAGGGTGGTCCAGGGTCGGCCCGGTGACTCCCGACGGCCCGAACACGTCCGCCGCGACGTAGGCCGCGTAGCTGTTGACCGAGCCCACGTCCCAGATGGTGTCCGATAGGTCCGCACCCACCACCTCGACGCGCAGCTGTGGGTCGATGTCGCCGGTCAGCGTTGCGACAAGGATGCGGCCCAGGCCGAAGTTCATGTTCGCGTAGCTGTAACCGCCAGTGGCGGGGACGCCAGCCGCGACCTTGCCCTTCATGTAGCCGAAATCGGAGGAGGAATCGGTGACGAACCCCGAGCGGTGGGTGAGCAGATCGGTGAAGGTGATGGTGTCGACCCGGGGACCCTTGGCCCAGTAAGCGGGCAGGTGATCGACGATGGGACTGTCGGGGGAGATCCCCCGCGCGGCGAGCAGCCGGGTGAGCGCGATCGCCGTGATGAGTTTGCTGCACGAGCCAACGTGCATGCGGACGTCGTGACCCCAGCGGGTCGGTGTGGGGTCGGCCTCCAGACGCGCCGACCCACCGGACTCGATGAACATCGGTGTCCCCCGGCGGCGTAGCTCGACTGCATAGCCGGCGACCTCGCTGCCCAGCGTCGCGGTCAGAGTGTTGACGAAACGCATGTGCTCCAGGGTGAGGTCGGGCACCGGCAGCGCTCGCTCGACCACGTGGTGCAGCTGCGCCTCGCCCACGTCCTCGAGGCCACGGCTGGACTTCACGGCGACCAGGTGTCCGGGAAGCGGGGTGTGGCGCAACACCTGGTCGACGTCGATCAGCCCGGTGCGGATCCCGGGCGCATCCGTCACGGCGGCGTGCAGGGTCTGGCGGTCCATGGGTTCCTCATCTCGATGGGGATTCGGCACGGGTGGCCGTGCCGCGGGTGGTCGTGCCTTGGGTGGTCGTGCCTTGGGTGGCCGTGCCGCGGTGGTCATGCCCCGGGTGGTCATGCCCAGGGGTCGTGCCCCGGTCAGCCGATGGTCAACGACAGGCCGTCGACATAGCCGTCGTTGTAGTCGCCCTCCGTGCGGAAGAACTGCACCCCGACCAGCAGGCTGGTCGCCCAGGTCGGGACGGTGCCATCGACCCACGTCCGAAGCAGCCCGGTCTGGGCTCCGCGGTCGGCTGCGGTGACCTTGGGGAGCAGGCCGGCCGCGAATCGAGCGACCGGTCGGCCATCGTCGCCGGGCACGGTGGCCAGCCACTCGTAGCTGACCCAGACGTGGTCCTCCTGAGTGGCGAACCCACCGGCATACGCCTCGAGATGGAACTCGGCGCCCTCGACGATGCGCCCGAGCAGCTCGGCCAGGTCGACGTATTGGAGGAAGGACGCCGCCTGCACCCCCGGCCCGCCGGCGAACAGGTGCCGGCCCGGCGCGGGCCGCCCAGCCTGGGCGAGGGTGGGGAAGTTCCCCGAGGGGTCTGTCGCCCCGTACTCCACCACGACGGGCATGGGATAGCCGTCCTCGGCCTCCCACCCGAGCAGGCCGTTCTCGGCATCTCCGTTGATGATGAGGTTCGGTGTCATGGACCCACGCTCGGGCATCGGCCCTGCTGGCACATCCGGGCCCCCCACGCGGTGTGCTCCGTGCTGGCACGGACGGCTCGCACGACGGTCGGCACCGAGAGGCATCTGGGGGCCGAGAGGCATCGGGGGGCGCCGGCGCGGCATACCGTGGCGGTTTCAGCCGGATCGGGCTCGCAGGTAGGCGAGCACCGCCTGCACCCGGCGGTTGACGTCGTCGGAGGGGACCAGGCCGAACTGGGTGAAGATGCGCGCCACGTGGGTCTCGACGGTCCGATCCCCCATCCGCAGGTGGCGTCCGATAGCCGCGTTCGACAGCCCTTGGGCCATGAGGGCGAGCACCTGGCGCTCCCGTGGGGTCAGCGTCGCCAGCGGATCGACGCGGGCACGCCGTGACATGAGTACCGTGACGATCTCCGGGTCGAGCACACACCCTCCGGCCGCGACAGTCCTCACCCCCTCGACGAATGCCTCGACCGCTGCGCTGCGCTCCTTGAGCAGATAGCCCAGCCCCCGCGGCACCTGCTCGGCGAACAACCGCTCGGCCACGTGCGGGTCGACGTGCTGGGACAGCAGCACGAGTCCGACGTCGGGGTAGTCTCGTCGGATCTCAAGAGCCGCCTCGAGACCCTCCCGCAGATGGTTCGGCGGCATCCGGATGTCGATGACGGCCACGTGGGGTTCCAGGGCGCGCACCGCGGCAAGCAGTGTTGGGGCGTCACCGGTCTGTGCCACGACCTCGATAGCTCCCGACTCCAGGACCAGCGCGATGGCCCGGCGCAGCAGCGGAGCGTCCTCGGCCACGACCGCCCGCAGCGTAAGGGTCGGGTCACTCACCGCGGCTCGACCGGGACCCAGGCTCGCACTGTCGTGCCCCGTGGCAGGCCCCGACGCACTGTCAGACCGCCGCCCAGCGCCCCGAGCCGTCCGGTCAGCCCGGCCAGGCCACCCCCGGGCACCACCTGGGCTCCTCCGGCGCCGTCGTCGAACACTTCCACGACGGCGGCCCCACCTTCCTGAGAGATCGAGACCGTGGCCGACGACGCTGCGGCGTGCCGCATCGCGTTGGCCAGACACTCGTGGACGACGAAGAAGAGTGTCGCATCGACGGGGTCACCCCAACGCAACTCTTCGTCGGCCCGGACCCGGACGGGTAAAGGTGTCCGGTCAGCGATGAGGCGGACCGCCGCGACGAGCCCCCGATCGACCAGGACGCTGGGGCGCGCGCCACCAGAGATGCGTCGCACGTCTGCGAGGGCTCCTGTCACTCCGGCTTCGGCCTGCTCCAGGTGCCGAAAAACGGCGTGGCTTCCGGTCTGCGCCGGACCCCCGGCATCCAGGCCGAGCCGGGCCAAACGCAGCATCGCTACGGCGGCGATGAGGTCGGCTTGCACTCCGTCGTGCAGGTCACGTTCCAGGCGCACGACGTCGGCCGCTGCCAGGGCGGCCGCTTCGGCCCGCAGGTGCAGCCGGACCCCTGCCGTCGCGGCGTCTAGGACGTCGGGCGCAAGCAGGACCGCGGCGTCGTGGTCCAGGACCGCGACCGGCGCTCGCTCGTGCTCGAGGACGGTGCGCACTCTCGAGACGCGGGCCGGAGTGTCCAGTCGGGACACCGCCCCATGCGGATGCACGAAGGCTTCCCGTCCCGCCTCCCAGAGCCCGAGTTCGAGGGTCGGTTCACGCAGCGTGCGGCGCAGCAGTCCCTGGAGGTGCTCGGCCGACATGGGTGTGCCCAAGGCGTGCAGCAGCGCTGCTGTACTGGCCCGTTGGCGGTGCAGCGCAAGTTCTCCGGCCAGCAGGGCCAGCGGGATGAGCAACTCGCCAGCCCGGAACACCGCGATCGCCGGTCGGTAGATCCCGACAGCCGTGGTGGCTGCCCCGGCCACGAGCGCCGCCACGGCGGTGACCGTCGAGGTGGCGACGACGGGTCCGATGAGCAGCCTGGTCGACGCTGAGCTGGTCAACCACCGCCAACACAGCAGCACGACCACCGCCAACCCGAGGGGCGTAGCGGCGACGTCGATCGCCTCGTCCACCCCGGCGATCTCGATGACGAGCAGCAGGTTGGGTGGGTCGGCGGTTGTGGTGAAGGCCAGGCCCAGCAGGCCGGAGGCGACCGACATCGCGTATGCCGTGACCGTCACCATCCGCGCTGCGCGTCCGAACACACGGCCGTACGGGAAGGCCAGCACGAGGTGCGTGAGCGGCCCGTTGCTGGCGGTGCGCATGGCGATGCCCAGGGTGTGCACCCAGGGGTGGGGGTTGAGCTGGAGGTCCTCGGCGAAAGCGGCCACCGCTACGGCGATCATGAGCCGTCCCGTCATTCGGGTCGGCGCCACGCGCAGGCGTATCACTCCGGCAAGCAGGAAGAGAACTCCCGTCGTGGTCGTCGTGCCCGCTTCCCACCCCGAGCGTTGCGTGTGTACCTTGACCCACACAGCGTGCGCGGCGAGCGCGACGCCCATCGTGACAAGGAGCTGGTCGAGCCGCCGCTGCGCTCGGGGGGTCCAGACCCCGTGCCGGCGCCTCGCGGCACGGTCACGGACGGTCCGGCCCCCGTCGCCCACCGTCGACCCCCCTGCGCGGACGGGGGCATCGTGGGCGACCGTAGCGTCCTCGGGGTCGCCGCTCATCCTCCGAGTGTGACCCACGCCACAAGGAAGTGCCGTGGGATTTGCCCAACCCGCTCGTCGACCCGGCTCGTGGGGTCTCCCTGTTCACTGGTGTTGGCGTCCTCGACGGGCTCTCCCGGGGACGTCCGAAGAACTGGCGGGTGTCGCTGGGCGTCGTCACCGACCCGAGCCACCATGGTCTCTGCTGGGCGTGCTGACTCGGTGACTTTCCCGATGTCACATCTCCGGAGGCTCGCACGTCGAGTGGGCATGCGCACCGCCGTAAAGGTCATCGTCATCGGAGCCGGGTATGCCGGTCTGCTCGCCGCCAACCGACTCGCCGCGCGCGGCCGGCGAGTCCAACTCGTCTCTCCCATGGACGGTTATGTGGACCGGATCAGGTTGCACGAGTATGCCGCCGGCCGGCGGGCTGCGCCGGCGCGGCCACTGCGCACGGTGGTCCGCGACGGGGTCGAGGTGGTCACCGGCTGGGTCGAGCAGGTGGGCGCCGGGGCGGTCGCGCTCGCCGACGGGCGGGTGCTCGGCGCGCCGCAGGTGCTCGTCACGACGGGCAGCTGCGATCGCGCCGAAAGGCCCGGGGCGCTGTCCGTCGGTAGCCTGGCCCGGGCCGCGCGTACGCGCATGGTGCTGCGAGAGCTCCCACCGGGGGCCCGGGTGCAGGTGCTCGGCGGTGGCCTGACCGGTATCGAGACCGCGACCGAGATCGCGGAGGCGTTGCCGCACCTACGGATTCAGCTCATGGATCGGCGCGAGCCAGGATCCTCCCTGCCCGACCGAGCGCGCGACCATCTGCGCGCAGCGTGCGCACGCCTGCGGATCGAGGTCACGACCAGCGCAGGGACCCCGCCGGGCGGCATACCCGATCGCCTGCAGGGCCTGCGGACTGGCGATGTCGTCATCGACTGCACCGGTTTCGCACCAACCTTGTTGGCCAGCCGATCGGGTCTGCCGTGCGACGACTCGGGAGCGTTGTCGGTCGACGCCACGCTGGCCGTGCCGGGCCACCCCGGTTTGTGGGGCGCCGGGGATGCGGTCGCGGTGGACGGCTGGGCTGCGCGCCGGATGGGCTGCGCGGTCGCCATGCCCATGGGTGCCCAGGCCGCCGACGCGATCGAGGCCACGCTGCGCGGCCGGGCCGCCGCGGACTTCTCGTTGAGCTACACCTTCCGATGCATCAGCCTCGGTGGGCAGGACGGGCTCATCGTGTGGACCGACGCCGACGACGAGCCCACTGGTCGAGTGTGGACGGGGCGGCGAGCGGCGGTGATCAAGGAGGCTGTCTGCGCAATGGCGTGCGCGGCGCCGGTGCGAGGTGCGAGTCTCTATCGATGGCGGCAGGCAGCGTGAGCCCCGGTGACCAGCACCCGGCATACCCGGATCGCCGCGGCGGAGAGGCCGCCGCGAGCGGGGTTGGCGGTCAGGCTGATTCGAACACGCCGGGCGACGACGCTGACTACCTGCAGCATCGGCGGCTGGTCTTCTCCCTCGCCTATGACGTGACCGGGTCGGTCGCCGACGCCGAGGACGTTGCCCAGGGGGTCTACGAGCGGTGGCGCCGACGCGGGGGCTCGGCCCGCGACCCGCGAGCATGGCTGGCCCGGGCCGCGACCAATCTGGCCATCGACAAGCTGCGGGCGCGCCGCGAGGTGCCCTACCCCGGCCACTGGCTGCCCGAGCCGATCGTCGCGGACTCCAACGACCAGGCCGTGCGGGCGGACGACGTGTCGATGGCACTGCTGGTCGTGTTGGAGACCCTCACCCCGTTGGAGCGGGCCGCCTTCCTGCTCGTCGACGTCTTCGGCTTCTCGACCCTCGAGACCGGCGAGATCCTGCAGCGGGCACCAGACTCCGTGCGTCAGTTGCTCTCTCGCGGGCGGCGGCGGCTCGCGGCGGCGCAACCGCGGCGAGCGGTGCCCACCACCGAGCACCGGCAGGTCGTCGAGCGCTTCCTCGAGGCATCCCACCGCGGCGATCTGGCTGCGCTGTCGCAGCTCGTGGGGGCGGATGTCGTGCTGGTCAGCGACGGTGGGGGGCTGGTCGGCGCGGCGCGGCGGCCGGTGGTGGGCCGGGACCGTGTGCTGCGCTTCCTCGCCGGCCTGGCCGGCCAGTATGCCGGCCACTTCACCATCGCTCCGCGACTGGTCAACGGCGCGCTCGGCTGGGTCCTGTGGCTGGACGGCAATCTCGATCAGGTCGTGGCCGTCACCGTGGAGAAGGGTCAGATCACCCGGATCCACCTGCAGCGCAACCCGATCAAACTCGCCCACGCCCGCTCGGTGGTGGGTGACACCGCGGGGAGTTGACCTAGGCGCCGGTCCGCCCGGCCCGATCGGCCTCGCCGCCGCAGGCCGCCCACGCGAGTGTGGCTACGCGCCTGGACCAGTCGCGGGGCACTGGGCGCCCGGCGATGTGGAAGGCATACCAGGAGCCGGTGAGCAGTGAGCCGACGACCTCGAGGTCGGCGTCGGCGCGCAGTGCGCCCGACGCGACGCCCGCCTCGAAGATCGCGCGCAGCCGCTCGCGCCGGGGGGCCACCAGACGCTCCAGGTATGCCGCGCGCACCGGCTCGTCGAGCGCGTCGGAGAGCATCAGCCCGGCCAGTGGTTGCGCGCCGGCCGCCGTGATGCAGTGGGCGAAGTTGTCGAGCTCGGCGACGAGATCGATGAACGCCTCGCCGGTGACCACCGGCGGATCGGCCTCGGCCAGCCGCGCGACGGCATCGACGACCAATGCGGCCTTGTCCTTCCACCGCCGATACAGCGCCGGGCGGGTCGTGCCGGCCGCATCGGCCACGGCGGTGAGCGAGAACGCGGCATACCCCTTGGTGGCCAACTCGCGCAGGGCCGCGTCGAGCACACCCGCGTCGATCGCGCCGTCACGGGGACGGCCGCGGACCGGGACGGAGCGCGAAGCCATGGGTGTCATGTTACGTGACAGGCGCGTATTGCATCTGGCTGTCCCTTGAGTTATTTTACGTTCCGCATCCGTCACGTAACGCACTTTGTCCCGAGGAGACACGCATGTCCGCAACGATCGACACCCACGGGGACCGCAAAAGGGTCCTCATCCTCGCCTCCAACCCCGCGGTCTCCGAGCGCACCGGTTGGCCGATCGGCTTCTGGTGGGCCGAGCTGACCCACCCGTTCTGGGAGTTCACCGAGGCCGGCTACGAGATCACCATCGCCAGCCCGGACGGCGGCGCGCTGCAGGCCGATTCGTTCTCCGACCCCCGGGACGGATCGGGATACTCGGCGGCCGACCTGATCAGCGCCGGGTTCATCGCGAGCCCCTCACATGCCGCGTTGGTGGCGCAGACCCCCTCCCTGGCCGACGTCGACACCGACGCCTTCGACGCGATCTTCCTGGTCGGCGGGCAGGCGCCGATGTACACCTTCCGTCACGACCAGCGGGTCAAGGACCTGGTCGGCCGGTCCATCGACCGGGGCAAGATCGCAGCAGTCGTCTGCCACGCCACGTGCGTGCTACTGGACGCGACGCTGCCCTCCGGGGAGTTGGTGGTGGCCGGGCGCACGTGGACCGGCTTCGCCAACAGCGAGGAGGACGTCGCGGACGCCTTCGTCGGGCAGCGGATCCAGCCGTTCCGCATCGAGGACGAGGCGCGTGCCCTGGCGGGCACGAACTTCATCGTCCAGGGCGCCTTCCGTGCCCACGCCGTCCGCGACGGCAACCTCATCACCGGTCAACAACAACACTCCGGGGCCGCCGCGGCCCGCCTCGTCATCGACGCACTGGGCCGCTGAACCATGCGCCTCGGGATCATCGGCTACGGCAACGTCGGCTCGGCGGTGGCCCGAGCCGCGCTCGCCGCCGGCCATCGGGTCGCCCTGGCCACCAACCCAGCCAACCCCGCCGGCGCGGCGGCGGCGCGCGACGCACACCCGGGCCTGGCCGCGGCGCGGATCGGGGCACCCCTGGACGTCGTCGCCGACGCCGACCTCGTCGTGCTCGCCGTGCCGTTCGCAACGGTGGAGCAGGTGGTGGCCCCGCTGCGCGAGGCCCTGGCGGGCCGGATCCTCGTCGACGCGACCAACCCGGTCGGGCCCGGGCTCACCCACGGGTTGGGCTCACACGAGGCCGGCGCGCAACGAGTCGCCGCCGCGGCGCCGCAGGCTCGGGTGGTGAAGGCGTTCAGCGTCTACGGTTTCGAGAATCTCACCGAACCGCCGACCGGGCCCACCGGGATGCGTGCGATCATGCCCATCGCGGGCGACGACCCGGCAGCCAAGGCGACCGTGGCCGAGTTGCTCACCGACCTCGGCTGGCAGCCGCTGGACACCGGGCCATTGGCGGCCGCGCTGCACCTGGAGCATCTCACCCTGCTCTGGGTGCGACTGGTCCGCGTGCTCGGTCACGACCCCCGGCTCGTCTGGGCCGCCCTACCGCACGCCTGACCCGAGGAGAGCCATGCCAGCCCGCACCGCGCCCGTCATGCGGGACCACAGCGTTCACGAACGCGCTTCCACCCCACTGGAACTGCTCTTCGACCTGTGCTTCGTCGTCGCCGTCTCGTTCCTCGCCGCGGAACTGCACCATGGCGTGGCCGGGGGCCACCCGGGGGAGGCGATCGCGGCATACCTGATGCTGTTCATCCCGATCTGGTGGGCCTGGATGAGCTATTCCTGGTATGCCACCGCCTTCTCGCACGACGACCCGGTGCACCGGCTGCTCACCGGAGCACAGATGCTCGGCGTGCTCGGGGTGGCCGCCACCATCCCGGGAGCGACCCGTGGTGAGCTCCTGCCGTTCTCCCTCGCCTACGGAGTGATGCGACTGCCGCTCATCGCCCAGTGGGTGCGCTCGGCCATCGCCGACCCGCCGCACCGGGGCTTCGCACTCACGTATGCCGCCGGCTCGGTGCTCGCCCAGGTGCTCTGGGTGGTCGGTGCGGCGCTGCCGCATGTCGCCGGTGCTGCCGTGTTCGCGCTCGCCCTGGGCGTGGAGTTGACGACACCGGTGCTCGCGGTGCGCCGGTCACCGGACCGGGTGTTCCACCCGGGCCACATCGCCGAGCGTTACGGGCTCTTCACCATCATCGTGCTCGGCGAGAGCATCCTCGCGATCACCGTGGGCCTACGCGCTGCGGTCGAGGCCTCGACCATCGGGCCCGGCGTGCTGGTCGCCGTGACCGCCACCCTCGTGGTCGCCTTCGCCGTGTGGTGGCTCTACTTCGACACCCTGGGCGCCGCGGCGCTGGTGCGCAATCGGCAGGCTGCCTTCGCCTGGGGCTACGGGCACTACCTGATCTTCGCCGGCATCGCGGCCGTCGGCGCCAGCACCGGGGTGGCCCTCGATGCGTTGACCGACCCGGCGCACGCCGATCCGGCGAGCGGCTCAGCGGGTGCTCGACTGCTGGCCGGGGCCCTCGCCGTGGTGTTCGTCGTGCTGCTCGTGCTGGCCCGGCTCTCCCGGCCGGTGCCGGCCGGACCGCTGAGTGCCGGCGCAGCGGCCTGCCTGGTGCTTGCCGGGGCCGCCCCGAACCTGGGCGTGGTGTGGACCTTCGGGTTGGT
>RRZU010972277.1_pt1 | contig 20438 bp, 12 predicted proteins | sample 2165561 | NCBI WGS metagenome assembly RRZU01 (sample SAMN10456909, study PRJNA506462) | wastewater metagenome | isolation source: wastewater sludge | place: USA: Moscow, Idaho | reverse complement strand
GTGAACGGCGCTGCGCTCGAACGCGGGCGGCCAGGGGCAGAATTAGGGGGGGGGGAGACTTGGTATATTTTCACGGGCATGAAAAACGGAGCCAGCGCCTGTATATCAGGCGCTGGCAGCTATGAATTCATGACCGACATACCGTGCCAAATCGTTATCGCTTGATTTACCTTTTTTATTCCAATTCCAGATCTAAGCTGCAATAGCTCGTCATTCCGGCCCAAGCCGGAATCCAGACGGCGTGTGCGGAGAAACATGGATCCCGGCCTTCGCCGGGATGACGGTGATGGACGCATTGAATAGGAAATGGAATGACACGCCCTGAGTGCGCGCACCGCCCGCCCCAGCAACGAAAACGGCGCCCTAGGGCGCCGTTTTTCGCTGCGTTGGCCGCGCTACCCGCGCGGCAACTGGGTTTTTAGCGGCCGTCGCCGTCGAAGTCGCCCGGCAGCGCGTGCTCCACGCGGTGCCATGCGGCGCGGCTCGAGTCCTTGGCCTCTTCCCAGGTCAGGCGCGACTGGCCCTTCACGCGCTCCCAGTCGGCTTCCAGCGCCGACTCGATGTCGTCGTAGCGGCGGCCGGCGTGGCGGCCGTAGCCGTCGTAGCCCAGGCGGTAGGCAGGGCCGTAGTCGTCGTACGTGTAGCCCGCGCGGTAGCCCGGCGCCAGCGTGTAGCTGTCGCGCCAGTAGGCTTCCTCGGCGGCCGGGTTCACCACCCGGGCCACGCCGTGCCCCGCGGCGCCGCCGGCCAGGCCACCCACGGCCGCGCCCACGGCCATGCCCACCGGGCCACCCACGGCGCCCACCAGGGCACCCGTGGCCGCACCGGCGCCGGCACCCGTGCCGGTGGCCAGGTTGTGCTTGCCCACTTCGTCACCCGCCTTGGGGTTCACGGCTTCGCCCAGGCCCTTGCCGGCCTTGCTGCCCAGGCCAGCGCCCACGGCCGCACCCACCGCGGCGCCCACCGGGCCACCCACGGCGCCCACGGCCGCGCCGGTCAGCGCACCGGCGCCGGCACCGGTGCCGCTGGCCAGTTGATGCTCTTCCAGCTGGTCGGTGGCCTTGGGGTTGACCACTTCGCCCACGCCCTCGCCCACCTTGGCGCCGGCCACGCTGCCGATGGCCGCGCCCACGACGGCACCCACCGGGCCGCCGGCCAGGCCGACGGTGGCCCCGGCCAGCGCGCCGGTGCCGGCACCGGCACCCGAGGCCAGGTTGTGCTCATGCAGTTCATCGTCGGCCTTGGGGTTGATCACCTCGCCCACGCCCTTGCCGGCCATGCCGCCGGCCGCGGCGCCGATGGCGGCACCGGCCACGGTGCCGAGGGGCCCGGCCACCGAGCCCATGGCCGCGCCGGTCAGCGCGCCGCCGGTGGCGCCCACGCCGGTGGCCACCTTGTGCTCCGACGGCTCGCCGCCGGCGGTGGGGTCGAGGTTCTCGGCCACGTCCTTGCCGGCCAGGCCGCCGGTGACGGCGCCGATGATGCCGCCGACGACGGTGCCCACCGGGCCGCCCACGGCGGTGCCGATGGCGGCACCTGCGGCAGCGCCGCCCGCGGCGCCCACGCCGGTGCCCACCGGGTGCGCACCGGGTTCACCGGTGATGGGGTCCTGGTTCAGATCCTTGGCGATTTCCTTGGCCATGATGTCGAGCTCCTTGAAAGTGTTGTGACTTGAAAGTTGGTTGTTGAACCGATCCGATGTGTTTCAGCGACTGCTGCATCGGTGAGCGCAAGTCTCCGGCGCGGCACGGGCGCGGCCTGTCAGCCGACACCGACGCAGCGTGTGAGCGCGGCGACGCGCCGCGGGTACTCAAGCGCCTTTCAGGACATCAGCGCGCGCACGACAAACGCGCTCGGCACCGCGATGGATACTGGAGTTGTTGCTATCGAATCAGGAATGACCATGCGGCGTGATGAAGATGCCCGCATGGCGCCATGCAGGCCGACGCGCGCGTGACGTCGCCCGGCCGCGGGTTTGCGCCGAGCCCCACGGCAGCCCGGCACGCCCTGGAATAAACCGCCGCCTGCGCCGATTCGGAAGGCGCCGCAGCCTTGACCGACGCTCAGGCCGCGGCCGTGCGCTCGTCGGCGGCGATGCGCCCCGCCTCCACCGTCAGCCGGCGCTGGCACAGCGCGGCAATGGCGCGGTCGTGCGTCACCAGCACCAGCGTGGTGCCCTGCTCGCGGTTCAGGTCGAACATCAGTTCCATGATCTTCTCGCCGGTGGCGAAGTCCAGGCTGCCGGTGGGCTCGTCAGCCAGCAGCACGGCCGGGTGCACCACGAAGGCGCGCGCCAGCGCCACGCGCTGCTGCTCGCCGCCCGACAGCACCTTGGGGTAATGGCCCAGGCGCTCGGCCAGGCCCACGCGCTTGAGCATCTCGGTGGCGGCGGCGCGCGCGTCGCGCCGGCCGGCCAGCTCCAGCGGCAGCATCACGTTTTCCAGCGCCGTCAGGTTGCCCATGAGCTGGAAGCTCTGGAACACGAAGCCCACCTTGCGCGCGCGCAGCGCGGCGCGCTCGTCCTCGCTGACGGCGAACAGGGCCTGCCCATCCAGCCGCACCGTGCCGCGCGTGGGCGTGTCGAGGCCCGCGATGATCGACAGCAGCGTGCTCTTGCCCGAGCCCGAGGCGCCAACGATGGCCACCGTCTCGCGCGGGGCCAGGCTGAAGTGGATATCGCGCAGAATATCGAGCGTGCCGGTGGAGTCGGTGACCGACTTGAAAACATGCTCCACCGCAATGATCTGGGAGCGAGGGGCGTCGGGCGGTGTGCCGGGCGTTGAATCCGTCATTGAAAAGGCCGTTTTTTGTACCGACGACACTTTATCCGCTCCGTCCTGAGCGCCGCCGCACTGGCTGCAACCGCACAAGCCGCGCAGGCGGCCGAGCCCACCATCCTGGTGGTCGGCGACTCGCTGAGCGCCGAATACGGCATCGCCCGCGGCACCGGCTGGGTGGCGCTGCTGGAAAAAAAACTCGCCGCCGAGAAGATCGCCGCCAAGGTGGTCAACGCCAGCATCTCGGGCGACACCACGGCCGGTGGCCGCTCGCGCCTGCCGGCGCTGCTGAAGACGCACCAGCCCGCCATCGTGGTGATCGAACTGGGCAGCAACGACGCGCTGCGCGGCCTGTCGCTCGACATGACCGCCGCCAACCTGACGGCCATGACGCAGGCGGCGCAAAAGGCCGGCGCCCGGGTGCTGCTGGCCGGCATGCAGATGCCGCCCAACTACGGCGCCGACTACGGCAAGCGCTTCTTCGCGCTGTACCCGCAGGTGGCCAAGGCGCAGGGCGCGGCGCTGGTGCCCTTCTTCCTGAAAGGTGTGGCCGACCGCGACAACGCGCTGGAGCTGTTCCAGAAGGACCGCATCCACCCCACGGCCGCCGCGCACCCCCTCATCCTGGGCAACATGTGGCCCGAATTGCAGAAACTGCTGCAGAAAAAGTGATCGCGCGACTTGCCCTGCCCCCCGTCATTCCGGCGCAAGCCGGAATCGACTGCGGCGTCTCCAGTGCCGCATGGATTCCGGCTTGCGCCGGAATGACGGTGGCGGCGTGGCCATCCTTGCACAACCCATGAGCGTTCACCCCATCGCCGCCGCCGACGCGCTGGCGCGGCTGCACGACTTCAGCGCCGTCATCGACGCGCGCAGCGAGAGCGAATACGCGCTCGACCGCCTGCCCGGCGCCATCAACTGGCCCAGCCTGAACGACGAAGAGCGCGCCCGCGTCGGCACGCTGTACAAGCAGGTCAACCCGTTCGAGGCGCGCAAGCTGGGCGCGGCGCTGGTGGCGCGCAACATCGCCGCCCACATCGAGCGCGAGGCCATGGACAAGCCGAAAAGCTGGCAGCCGCTGCTGTACTGCTGGCGCGGCGGCCAGCGCAGCGGCGCGCTGGCGCTGGTGCTGGGGCAGATCGGCTTTCGCGTGACGATCATCGAAGGCGGCTACAAGGCCTTTCGCAACGCCATGCTGGCCGATCTGCCGGCGCAGGCGCAGCGCCTGCACTACCGCGTGGTATGCGGGCCCACCGGCTCGGGCAAGACGCGCCTGCTGCACGCGCTGCAGGGTGCCGGCGCGCAGGTGCTCGACCTGGAAGGGCTGGCCCAGCACCGCGCCTCGGTGCTGGGCCTGATTCCCGGCCAGCCGCAGCCGTCGCAGAAGCAGTTCGAGATGCGCGTGTGGGACGCGCTGCGCCACTTCGACGCCGCGCGCCCCGTCTACGTGGAGGCCGAGAGCAAGAAGGTCGGCAACTGCACCGTGCCCGATGCGCTGATGCAGGCCATGCGCGCCAGCCCCTGCCTGCGCGTGGACTTGCCCGACCACGAGCGCGTGGCGCTGCTGCTGGAGGACTACCCCTTCTTCATCACCGACCCCGACTTCTTCTGCCGCCGGCTCGACACGCTGGTGGCGCTGCGCGGCCGCGCTGTGGTCGACGCATGGAAGGCGCCGGTGCACAGCGGCCAGACGCCCGCCGTGGTGCGCGAGCTGCTGGAAAAGCACTACGACCCCGGCTACGCCAGTTCCACGCGCCGCAACTTCGCGCAGTTCGACCGCGCCCTGCCCGTGGTGCTGCCCGACCGCTCGCACGCCAGCCTGGAGGCCGCCTGCACCGCGATCCTGCAGCAACAGGGCCTGGGATCGATGGCAGCGCTGTCGACTTGAAGATGCGCCGGATTTTTTGAACGCAGAGAACGCCAGGACTTCGCGAAAGGCGCAGAACAAAGATGGTGAAAACCTTGCGTGACTTCAGCGTTCACAAACGATGGTGGCCATCTTCTTGGCTTGATGATCAAGAAGTCTCGGATGACGCGCGGGCCGCATGCGCCGTGTGGGAGCGGGCTGGCCCGCGATGGGGCGGTCGCGCCGGGCGATGCGCTGAATCGCGGGCAAGCCCGCGCCTACAACGCTGCCCGAGACTGGTTGCTGATCAAGCTTCGTTGATGACCGGCAGATGATGCTTGCGCGTCTTCAGCGCTGCTTCGGCGATTCCTGCGTTCAAGGGTTTTTCAAGCTGCTGTCTTTCGAGTCCATAACAGGCCCAGCCCTGTAAGCAAGGAGCCACCGCCATGCCGCAACTCGCCCGCCGACCCTGGGTGCCCGAGCCGTCCGAAACGCTGGTGCAGCAGCTGGCCGCGCGCACGCAGGCGCAGGCGCCGGCCGCACTGATCGCGCAGATCGACGCGCTGGTGGCCGAGAACCACCGCCTACACGACCAGCGCGGCATCAACCTGAACCCCGCCAGCAACGTGATGAACCCGCGCGCCGAGGCGCTGCTGTCGCAGCACCTGGGCACGCGCGCCTCGCTGGGCTACCCCGGCGACAAGTACGAGGTGGGGCTGGACGCCATCGAGCAGATCGAGGTGATGGCCGCCGAGCTGGCGGCCGAGGTGTTCGGCGCCCGCCATGCCGAGGTGCGCGTGGCCTCGGGCGCGCTCAGCAACCTGTACGTCTTCATGGCCACCTGCCAGGCGGGCGACACCATCATCGCGCCGCCGGCCGACATCGGTGGGCACGTCACCCACCACCGCGCCGGCGCGGCGGGCTGGTTCGGCCTGAAGACGGTGAATGCGCCGATTGATGCGGACGCCTACAGCATCGACATCGACGCGTTGCGCCGGCTGGCACACCAGGTGAAACCCAAACTCATCACCGCCGGCGGCAGCCTGAACCTGTTCGAGCACCCGGTGGCCGACGTGCGCGCCATTGCCGACGAGGTGGGCGCGCTGCTGATGTTCGACGCCGCCCACCTGTCGGGCATGTTTGCCGGCCACGCGTGGAAGAACCCGCTGGCCGAGGGCGCGCACGTGATGACGATGAGCACTTACAAGAGCCTGGGCGGCCCGGCCGGCGGCCTGATCGTGACCAACGACGACGCGCTGGCGCAGAAGCTGGACGCCATCGCCTACCCCGGCCTCACCGCCAACTTCGACGCCGGCCGCGTAGCGGCGCTGGCGCGCGGGCTGATCGACTGGAAGGTGCACGGCCGCGACTACGCGCAGGCCATGCAGGCCACCGCCCGCGCGCTGGCCGAGGCGCTGCACGCGCTGGGCCTGCCGGTGCATGCGATGGAACGCGGCGCCACGCAGTCGCACCAGCTGGCGCTGCAGGCGGCGCGCTGGGGCGGTGGGCAGACCGCGGCGCGGCACATGGCGCGCGCGGGGCTGCTGGCCTGCGGCATCGGCCTGCCCATCGCGCCGGTGCCGGGCGACATCAACGGCCTGCGCCTGGGCGTGCCCGAGATCGTGCGCCTGGGCATGGGGCCGTCGCACATGCCGGCGCTGGCGTCACTGATCGGGCGGGCGCTGGGCGCCGACGATGCGCTGCTGCTGGCCGATGAGGTGGCGGCGTTCCGCGCGCAGTTCAGCGGCGTGCATTACGTGACCTGAGGGGCGGTTGCCCAAGGGGTGTATTCATATACTCCCAAACTACGTGGCCGCCAGCGCCCTATTGACGGGCGCTGAAGACACATACTCCCCAGTCATGATGTAGGAGCGGCGGCAGCCGCGAAGGGACGCATCCGCCTGCACGAGACGCCCCTTCGCGGCTGCCGCCGCTCCTACCAGAAGAGAAATCGTGGTATGCGCCAGGCCCGGTTCAAGCAAGGGGAGCGATTCATATACTCCCCCAATAATATACCCGCCAGCGCCCTATTGACAAACGCTGAAGACACATACTCCCCAGTCTTGATGTGGGAGCGGCGGCAGCCGCGAAGGGACGCATCCGCCTGCACGAGACACCCTTCGCGGCTGCCGCCGCTCCTACCAAAAGAGAAATCGTGGTGTGCGCCAGGCCCGGCTCAATCGCCGCCGCCCCCGCCGCCATCGCCACCACCGTCGCCCGTGCCCTCGGCCTCGGGCGCGTCGTTGTCCATCCAGGCGCCACCGCCGTCGCCCTCGCCGGCGGGGTTCGACTTGCGCTCGGCCTTCTGGCGCGCCTTCTCTTCCTTCTTGCGTTTCTTTTCCAGCTCGCGCTGGCGTTTTTCAAAGCCGTAGTTGGGGGTTGCCAATGCGGTGTTCTCCTTCAGGTTCAGGCCACTGTAGCAGGGGCGGGTGCGGCCGGCGGCTCCTGCCAGCGCACGGCTCCGCGGTAGGCGTGCCAGCTTGCATGGCCCAGCAGCGGGCCGATGACCACCAGCCCCAGCCCCCAGGTGGCCAGGCCGATGCCGATGAGCAGCGTGATCAGCAAGCCCCACCACAGCATGGTGACGGGGTTGGCGAACATCACGCGGATGCTGGTGAGGGCGGCGCTGATGGCATCGGTGTCGCGGTCCAGGATCATCGGGATCGACACCACGGCGGTGGAATACACCAGCAGCGCGAAGATGCCGCCCACCATCAGGTAGACCAGCACGAACTCGATGTTCTCGGGGTTGAAGATGGCCTGCAGCACGCCCGTGGTGGACGGCATGCCGGTGTTGAAGAACACCGCGAACACCACCAGCGAGGCGCGGCCCCACAGCAGCTCCAGCACGATCAGCACCAGCACCAGCATGCCCATGCTGCGGATGTGCCTGTCCCACGCGGTGAGCGAGGTGCCCAGCGCCGGCTGCTCGCCCGCCTCGCGCCGGCGGCTCACGTCGTACAGGCCCATGGCCAGAAACGGGCCGACCAGCAGGCAGCCGGAGGCGATGGACATCACGTACTCGGGCTTGTTGCGGAACACCAGCGTCAGCACCACCGCCATCAGCCAGAAGCACACGCCGTAGAACAGTGCGATGCCCGGCGCCGCGCGCAAATCGGCCCAGCCCCTGGCCAGCCAGCGCAGCGGATCGCGCAGGCCCAGCGGCACCATCACGGCCTGCGGCACGGTGGTGGGGGGCGGTACGTAGGGTTGGTAGCCGGCGGCTTCCTGCACGGGCGGCGATGCGGCGGGCGGGGAATCGGTGGCGCGGTCGGTCATGCAGCGGGCGGGGCGATGAAGTTGTCGCGGCCAGCATAAGCCAGCGCCCGGCGGCGTGGCAAGCCGCTCGAACCCTACACCGGGCCTACCCCTGCGCCTGCCAGATGCGCTGCCACACCTGCCGCAGGGCCGCGCCGATGCCCTGGCGCGAGAACACCGCGCCCTCGCCCGCCGCGGCGCGCGCCGGCGGCATGGGCTGCCACGCGCCGCCCTGGCGCCGCGCCACGGCAAAGTTGAAGCTGTAGGCCGGCTCCAGTCCCATGCGCAGGTCGCTCAGCACCAGCGCATCGCCCTGCAGGCGCGCGCGCATGAAGCCGCCGTTGAACCACAGCAGCCGCTGCACCGCCGGCAGCTGCGCCGCCGTCTGCAGGGCCGCCGCATCGCTGGCGTGCGCGGTGAAGCGCATCGGCCCACGGTCGGCCACCACCGAGCGGTCGCCGATCAGGTAGCCATCGGGCGTCATCACCACCACGCGGTACAGCAGCGTGTTGAACGGCGTGGCGACCGAAAAGCGCGGCGCCTCGGCCAGGCCCATGGTGGCCAGCGTGGCCGATGCGGCGCGGTCCGCCATGCCCTTGGCCAGCACCGACCAGCCCAGGTAGGCCGACGACACCACCAGCCCCGCCACCAGCGCGCGCTGCGCCAGCACCCGGTGGCGCGCCAGCCAGGCCACGATGCAGGCCAGCAGCAGCCAGATGGTGTAGAGCGGGTCGATGATGAACACCGTGGACCACCAGGTGGGCTGCACCGGGATGGGCCAGAACAGCTGCGTGCCGTAGGAGGTGAAGGCATCCAGCAGCGGGTGCGTGATGAGCACCGCCAGGATAGCCCACAGCCAGCGCCGCGGCGCCTGCGCCACGCGCCCGCCGCGCTGGCGGAACGCCCACCAGATGAACCACGCCACGAAGGGCAGCACGAACAGCGAGTGCGAGGCGCCGCGGTGCAGCGTCATGAGCTGGATCGGGTCGCTGGTGAAGCGCGCGATCAGCAGCCCGTCCAGATCGGGCAGCGTGCCCAGCGCCGCGCCCGCCAGCAGCGCCGCGCGGCGGTGCGCCGGCGGCGCGATGGCGGCGGCCACGGCGCCGCCCAAGACGATTTGCGAAAGGGAATCCACGGCGATGAAATGCGAATGAAATCAGGCGCCAGCGCAATACCAGAGAGCGCCAGCAGCTACATCAACCATAGCAACTCAGATCGGCAACGCCACCGCCAGCGCCTGCGCCAGGTCGGCCTGCAGGTCGGCCACGGCCTCCAGCCCGAGCGAGAAGCGCACCAGCGTGCCACGCGCCAGGTGCGCCGGCCACTGCGTGCGCATGCTGGCCAGGTCGTAGGGCACGACCAGGCTCACCGGGCCGCCCCAGCTGTAGCCGAGCTTGAACAGGCGCAGCGCATCGCAGAAGGCATCGACCTGCGCCGCCGGGTAACGCGCGTCGACGATGACGCTGAACAGCCCGGCCGCCGCGCCCTGGCCGCGCGCGTCGGCCGCGCCGCACACCTGCTGCCAGGCGGCGTGGCCGGGCGCGTCGTCCAGCGCCGGGTGCAGCACCTGCGCGAAGGCGGCCTGCCCGCTGCACCAGCGCGCCAGCTCGCGCGCGGCGTGGTCCTGCGCGCGGTAGCGCAGGCCGATGCTGGGCAGCGCGCGCAGCACGGCCTCGGCGTCGTTGGCGCCCACGCCCAGGCCCAGGCGCATGTGGGTCAGCTTGAGCTTCAGGTGCAGCGCCTCGTCGCCCGTGGTCATGGCGCCCATCAGCACGTCGCCACCGCCGCTGGGGTATTTGGTGCGCGCGTGGGCCGATACGTCGACGCCCAGGCCCTGCCCGTCCAGGTCGAAGGGGTTGAAGGCGATGCCCGCGCCCCAGGTGTTGTCGAGCGCGCTGACCACGCCGCGCTGGCGGCACAGGCGCGCCTGCGCGATCAGGTCGGGGAACTCCATGGTCACCGAGCCGGCGGCCTCCAGCCACACCAGCTTCGTCCGGTCGGTGATGCGTGCGGCCAGGTCGGCCACGCTCAGCGGGTCGTAATAGGCGTGGCTGATGCCGAACGCGGCCAGTTCGCCCTCGGCCAGCGCCTTGTTGGGGCCGTAGGCGTTGTCGGGGATCAGCACTTCGTCGCCCGTCTGCAGCAGCGCCAGCGCCACGTTGGCAATGGCCGCCAGGCCGCTGGGCACCAGCACAGTCTGCAGGCCGCCTTCGAGCGCGGCGATGCGCTCTTCCAGCACGAAGGTGGTGGGCGTGCCGTGCAGGCCGTAGGTGTAGCCGCTCTTGGTCTTCCAGTCGCGCGTGCGCATGGCGGCGACGCTGGGGAAGATGACGGTGGAGGCCTTGAACACGCCGGGCTGCGGCGCGGCAAAGCCTTCGGGCGGCTGGTAGGGGTGGTGGATGAGCTGGGTCAGCGGGTCGGTCATGCGGCAATGGTATTGCAGCGGCCCCGGCCGGCGCGCGGCGCGGGGCTTGGCGCGGCGGGCGGCCCGTGGCGCGGTGGCGGGTCTCGCTCGGCCACTACGTTATCAATAGCTTCTTGCGCCCGTCATTGACTGATTTCAGAGGCAAATCAATCTGAAATGCCCGGATAACGGGCGCAAGCAGCTATCGAAAAAAAAGCACCCTCAACCCGGCGCGCGCAGCAGCCACTCGGCCTCGCGCGTCTGCGGGCTATCGGGGTAGCGCTGCTGCAGCGCCTTCAGTACGGCGCGCGCCGGCTCGGGCTTGCCCAGGCCCTGCACCAGCACGCGCACGATCAGCTCGTAGGCGTCGGGCACGCTGGCGTGGCCGCGGTAGCGCTTGTCGAAGCCCTTGAGCAGCTCCAGCGCGGTGCGCGCGTCGCCGCCCTTCCACGCCGCCTGCGCCAGCGCCAGCGTGTGGCCGGCCTCCTCCAGCGCGAAGTCGGGCGCCCTGGCGCGGCAGGCGCTCCAGGCGCGCAGGGCCTCGGCGCGGTCGCCGCGCGCCAGCAGCAGCGCGATCATGCGGCGGCCGTGGTCGGCCAGCGTGGCCGTCTGGTCGGACAGCAGCAGCGCCTTGTGGTAGCGGCGGTGCGCGGCCACGGCCTCGGGCTGGGTGCGCACGGCCTCGCGCGCGGTGGCCAGCGCGCCTTGCAGGTCGCCGTCGGCAATCATCTGGCCCACCTCGGCGTCCAGCTGGCGCTCGGCCAGCTTCTCGGGCGACAGCGCGGCGGGGCCGGTGGCGGGGGCGTCCTCGCCGCCGCCGGGCAGCAGGTCGATGCCCAGCGCGGCGTGGTTCTGGTACATCACGTAGCCCATCAGCGCCGCCATCACCCAGCTGAAGTAGGCCAGCACCAGCAGCAGCACCGGCAGCGCCAGCCACACGCCCAGCGCCGGCAGCAGCATGCCCAGCACCATGGGCGCGCCCATGCTGAGCAGGAACAGGAACAGGCACAGCAGCAGGTACGGCGCGCCGATGGCGGTGATGGTGGCCAGCTGCATCAGCGGGTTGATGGCCTGGCGAAAGCTGTGCGACTGCACCAGCACCATGATGGCCGCCGGCAGCGCCAGCGACACCAGCACGTTCAGCAGCAGGTACAGCCCCGGGCTGCGCCGCCCCACGAAGCCCAGCACCAGGCCCTGCACCAGCAGCAGGGCGAACAGCTTCCAGGGCAGCGGCTTCCAGTCCGGGTCGTCGTGGCGCGGGTAATCGGCGGTGCGCAGCAGCCCCTGCGAGGCCAGCGCCATCACCTTGAAGGCGTAGCGGCTGACGGCCAGCGTGAAGCCGATGACGACCACCAGAATCGCCAGCCACAGCTCCAGCTTCATGAACAGGCCGATGAGCAGGCCGCTGAGCGACAGCAGCAGCCCGTAGATGAGCGGCTCGCGCTGGAACGGAAAGGCGAAGAAGCTGTTGAGCCGCAGCCAGAACGGCGTCGGCCCGCTGGGTGCGCCGCGGCGCGCGCGGCGCGCCTGGCCTGGGGGCGCGGTGGTGCTCATGGGGTTCCCTCCTGTGCTGCGGCGCTGGCTGCGGCCGGGGCCGCGGCGCGCCAATCTGGCGAAATTGTAACGACAAGTCTTACAGCCAGCTGCCACGACGCGCGTCAAGCGGCCTGACGCAGCGGGCTGCTACGCTATCCACCCACTTTGGCGCCACACGGCGCCGCCGACCGGATCGCCCATGCCTTTCACCGTTTCCGCACCGCGCCGCCTGCGGCGGGTTCTCCGCTCCCTCGTCTGGCTGGCCGGCGCCGCCGCCGCCAGCGCCCAGGCCCTCACCATCACCGCGCTCAGCCCGCAGGGCGAGGTGGCGCAGGTGCGGCAGATCAAGGCGCGCTTCAGCGCCAACGCCATCCACTTCGGCGACCCGCGGGCGCCGGCGCCGCTCACCGTGTCGTGCGACGATGCCGCCGCCTCGCGCGGTGAGGGCCGCTGGACCAGCGCGCGCGAGTGGGTGTACGACTTCGCCGCCGACCTGCCGCCCGGCGTGCGCTGCCGCATCGACCCGGTTTCGGGATTCAAATCGGCCGCTGGCGGCCTGCTGACGGGCGCCAGCAGCTATCAATTTCATACCGGCGGCCCGTTCGTGCAGCACATCCGGCCCGACACGTCGCAGCCCATCGAGGAGGAACAGGCCTTCGTGCTGCAGCTCAACGGCGCGGCCACGCCCCAGAGCCTGCAGGCCAGCGTGTGGTGCGCCGTCGACGGCCTGGGCGAGCGCGTGCCGATCCAGCCGCTCGACGGCGAGGCGCGGGCGGCGCTGCTCAAGGCGCTGGATCTGGACAAGGCCGCCGCGCAGGCGCCGCAGCGCTTTGCCACCTTCAGCTGCAACCGGCGGCTGACACCCGCCAGCCGCGTGCAGGTGGTCTACGGCAAGGGCGTGGCCACGCCCGGCGGCGTGCTGAACAACGTGGAGCGGCGCTTTGCCTTCATCGTGCGCGAGCCCTTCACCGCCAGCATGGGCTGCGAGCGCGAGAACGCCCAGGCCGCGTGCATGCCGATCCGCCCGATCACGCTGAAGTTCAGCGCCCCGGTGCCGCGCCGCCTGGTCGAGCAGATGCGCCTGCGCTCGGACACCGCCGAGCATGCGCCGGTGATCGAGGACGGGCTGGAGGCCGATGCGCTGCTGGAGCGCGTGCAATTCCCGGCGCCCCTGCCCGAGCGCACTGGCTTCACGCTGACGCTGCCGCCCGATTTGAAGGACGCCAGCGGCCGCCCGCTGGCCAACGCCGCCAGCTTTCCGCTGAAGGTGGCCACCGGGCCGATGCCGCCGCTGGCCAAGTTCGCCGCCGCGCCCTTCGGCATCGTCGAGCGCTTTGCCGAGGGCCCGGACGGGCCGGCGCTGCTGCCCGTCACGCTGCGCTATGTCGAGCCGAACCTGAAGGCGCAGATCAGCCAGATCAACCCGCAGAGCGACGCCGAGATCATTGCCTGGTTCCAGCGCGTGCAGCGCTACGACGAATGGATGGTGCCGCGCGCCCAGGCCGCCAAGGACGTGCGCCAGAAGCTGCCGCCGCCGGTGAACGAGCAGACCCGGGAGATGGTCGAGTCGCGCACCGTCTCGCTGCTGGGCGGCGCGCCCGGCGTGAAGACCATCGACCGGCCGCCCCCGCCCGGCCAGGGCGGCGGCGCGGCCGAGCGGCCGTTCGAAGTGGTGGGCATTTCGCTCACGCCGGGCTTTCATGTGCTGGAGCTGGCGTCACCACGGCTCGGCCAGTCGCTGCTCGACGCCCAGTACGGCGCCAGCCGCAGCATGGTGGTGCGCACCTCGGCGCTGGTCACCAACCTGGGTGTGCACTTCAAGCTGGGGCGCGAGAACGCCCTGGCCTGGGTCACCACGCTCGACAAGGGCCAGCCGGTGGCCGGCGCCACGGTGCGCGTGTCGGACTGCCGCGGCAAGGAAGTGGCCCACGCCACCACCGACGCGCAGGGCATCGCCCGCTTCAAGGGCGTTTCGCCGCAGGCGCCGCGCTGCGAGGACGACAGCTTCTACAGCGACACGCAGCAGGCCTACTTCGTCAGCGCGCGGGCGCAGAACAACGGCGTGGCCGACCTGGCCTTCACCTGGACGTCGTGGCAGAAGGGCATCGAGCCCTGGCGCTTCAACGTGCCCACCAACCTGGAGTCGCAGCCCGACACGCGCGCCCACACCGTGTTCGACCGCACGCTGCTGCGCGCCGGCGAAACGGTGTCGATGAAGCACCTGCTGCGCACCGAGACCGGCAGCGGCTTCGGCCTGCCCCAGGCCAACCCGGACACGCTGGTCATCACCCACGTGGGCAGCGGGCAGGAATACACCCAGCCCTTGCACTGGCGCAACACCGCCACCGGCGGACGCAGCGCCGAATCCAGCTTTGCCATTCCACCCTCGGCGCGGCTGGGCGTGTACCAGGTGGCGCTGCGCGGGGCCGAGCCGTCGGGCGATGAAGGCCAACGCTTCTACGAATCGGGCCAGTTCCGCGTGGAGGAATTCCGCCTGCCGGTGCTGCAGGGCCAGGTCGGCCCTGAAGGCAAGGAGGCCCTGATAGGCGCCACCAGCGTGCCAGTGCAGGTGCAGGTGAACTACGTGTCGGGCGGGCCGGCCAGTGGCCTGCCGGTGCGCGTGTCGGCGCTCACGCGCGAGAAGTGGCTGCGCTTTGCCGACTACGAGGACTTCAGCTTTGCCGCGCCGCGCGGTGCGCGCCAGGGCGGCGACAGCGGCGAGGAAGAAGCCACGTCCACCCAGGACCAGCGCGTGGTGGCCGACAAGCTGGCCGCCACGCTGGACAAGAACGGCACCGCCAAGCTGACGATTGCCGACCTGAAGCCGTCGCCGCGCCCGCAGGACCTGCTGATCGAGACCAGCTTTGCCGACCCGAACGGCGAAATCCAGACCCTGCGCGGCACCACCACGCTGTGGCCGGCGGGCGTCATCCCCGGCATCAAGACCGAGGGCTGGGTCTCGGCCAGCCAGTCCGTGAAGCTGCAGGCCCTGGCGCTGAACCTGACCGGCCAGCCGCAGGCCGGCGTGCCGCTGGACGTGAAGGCCGTCGCCCGCATCACCACCACCAGCCGCAAGCGCATGGTGGGCGGCTTCTACACCTACGACAACCGCACCGAAACGCGCGACCTGGGCACCGTGTGCACCGGCACCAGCGACGCGCGCGGCATGGTCAGCTGCGACGTGAAGCTGACGCAGCCCGGCGAGATCGAACTGATCGTGACCGCGCGCGATGCGCAGGCCCGCCAGGTGCAGGCCGCCGGCTCGGTGTGGGTGACCAGGCAGGGCGAGCTGTGGTTCGGCGGCGAGAACCACGACCGCATGGACGTGCTGGCCGAGAAGAAGCTCTACCAGCCCGGCGAGACGGCGAAGTTCCAGGTGCGCATGCCCTTCCGCTACGCCACGGCGCTGGTGGCGGTGGAGCGCGAGGGCATCGTGCACACGCAGGTGGTGGAACTGCGCGGCGACGATCCGACGATTGCGCTCAAAGTGGACGAAGCCTGGGGCCCCAACGCCTACGTCAGCGTGCTGGCCCTGCGCGGGCGCCTGCGCGAGGTGCCGTGGTACAGCTTCTTCACCTGGGGCTACAAGGCGCCGCGCGAATGGTGGCGCGCTTTCCGGGAAGACAGCAAGGACTACGTGGCCGCCACGCCGCTGGTGGACTTGAGCAAGCCTGCCTTCCGCCTCGGCATGGCCGAGATCCGCATCGCCAGCCAGTCGCACGCGCTGGCGGTGGATGTGAAGGCCGACAAGGAGAGCTACCCGGTGCGTGGCAAGGCGCAGGTCACCATCGCCGTCAAGCGCCCCGACGGCCAGCCCGCCGCCAATGCCGAGGTGGCGCTGGCCGCCGTCGACCAGGCGCTGCTGGAGCTGATGCCCAACGGCAGCTGGAAGCTGCTGGACGCCATGCTGCAGCGCCGCGCCTGGGGCGTGGAAACGTCGACCGCGCAGATGGAGATCGTCGGCCGCCGCCACTACGGCCGCAAGGCCGTGCCCACCGGCGGCGACGGCGGCCGTGGCAGCCCCACGCGCGAGCTGCTCGACACGCTGCTGGTGTGGAATCCGCGCGTGCAGCTGGATGCGCAGGGCCAGGCCCAGGTTCAGGTGCCGCTGAACGACGCGCTCACCACGTTCCAGATCGTCGCCGTGGCCGACATGGGCACGGGCCTGTTCGGCACCGGGCAGACGGCCATCCGCGCCACGCAGGATTTGCAGATCATCAGCGGCCTGCCGCCGCTGGTGCGCGAGGGCGACCAGTTCCGCGCCATGCTGACGCTGCGCAACACCACCCAGAAGCCGATGAAGGTGGCACTGACGCCGCGCGCCACCCTGCTGGAGCTGAAGCCCCAGACGCTCGACATTCCCGCCGGCGAGGCGCGCGAGGCGCACTGGGACGTCACTGCCCCGCCGCAGCTGGCGCACACCCGCGCCGAGGCGCTGATGTGGGAGATCGAGGCGCATGACACCGCCAGCGGCGCGCGCGATGCGCTGAAGGTGAGCCAGCGCATCATCCCGGCCGTGCCGCTGAAGGTGCAGCAGGCCACGCTGGTGCAGCTCGACCAGCCCTACACGCTGGCCGTGGCGCCACCCGCTGGCGCCCTGCCCTCCTCGGGCGACAAGCGCGGCGGCCTGCAGATTGCGCTGCAGCCCCGGCTGGCCGAGGGCCTGCCCGGCGTGCGCGACTGGTTCGCGCGCTACCCCTACAGCTGCCTGGAGCAGACGGTGAGCAAGTCCATCGGCCTGCGCGACGAGCAGCTGTGGCAGCAGACCGTGGCGCGCCTGCCGGCCTATCTGGACAGCGACGGCCTGGCCTACTACTTCCCGCCGCAGGGCGCCGACGCCGCGCGCGGCAGCGACAGCCTGACGGCCTGGCTGCTGGCCGCCACGCACGAGGCCGGCCAGCTGCGCAAGGCCTTCACCCTGCCCGATGCCATGCGCGCGCAGATGATTGCCGGCCTGACGGCCTTTGTCGAAGGCCGCATCGAGCGCCGCCACTGGTCGCCGCGCGAAGACCTGGACGTGCGCAAGCTCGCCGCCATCGAGGCGCTGTCGCGCCACGGCGCAGCCCGGCCAGCCATGCTGAGCAGCCTGACCATCGCCCCCAACCAGTGGCCCACCAGCGCGGTGATCGACTGGATCAACGTGCTGAAGCGGCTGCAGGGCATACCCAACCAGCGCGAGCAGCTATCACAAGCAGAGCAGATTCTGCGCGCGCGGCTGAATGCGCAGGGCACGCGCCTGGCCTTCAGCACCGAGGCCGACGACCACTGGTGGTGGCTGATGGCCGGCGGCGACGTGAACGCCGCACGCCTGCTGCTGACGGTGATGAACGACCCGGCCTGGAAGGACGACCTGGGCCGCCTGGTGGCCGGCTTCATCGGCCGCCAGCAGCACGGCGCCTGGTCCACCACCACCGCCAACCTGTGGGGCGGGCTGGCGCTGGAGCAGTTCTCGAAGGCGCACGAAAGCACGCCCGTGGCCGGCTTCACCCTGGCCCGGCTGGGCGCGGCCAGCAACGCGGTGGACTGGGCCAAGGTCACGCGCCTGAAGGCCAGCGACCCGCAGGGCGCCACGCACGCCGCCAGCGCCTTCGGTGCGCCGGCCGCACCGGGCATGCTGACCAACAACACGCTGCTGCTGCCCTGGGGTGCCGGCCCGGCGACGCTGAGCGTGACCCACGAAGGCAGCGGCAAGCCCTGGCTGACGGTGCAGTCGCTGGCCGCCGTCGAGCTGAAGGCGCCCTTCGCCGCCGGCTACCAGATCAAAAAGACCATCACCCCCGTCGAGCAGGCCGACAGGAAGCTGCCCGCCGGCCAGTACAGCCGCGGCGACATCCTGCGCGTGACGCTCGACATCACCGCCGCCAGCGACATGACCTGGGTGGCCGTGACCGATCCCGTGCCCACCGGCGCCACCATCCTCGGCAGCGGCCTGGGGCGCGATTCGGCCATCGCCACGTTGGGCGAGAAGCTGGGCCGCACCACCCTGCCAATCTTCGAGGAGCGCAGCTTCGAGGCCTTCCGCGCCTATTACGAACACCTGCCCAAGGGCACGGTCAAGGTCGAATACACGCTGCGGCTGAACAACGCCGGCAGCTTCCAACTGCCGCCGAGCCGGGTGGAGGCGCTGTACGCGCCGGAGATGTTTGGCGAGGCACCGAATGCGCGGGTGACCGTGCGCTGATGCCGGCCGCCTGCGCCACGGGCTTCATACTCCCCACCATGCAAGCCTGTAGCGCCCGACAGACAAGCGCTGGAGACCTATACTCCCATGATTTACTGAAAGCGTGCACTGACGGCAGCGCCCCGCTGCGATGACGAAACGACCTCGCTGCGCTTCGATGACGGCGGCTGCACCGCCATGACGCCAGCCAGGTGCGAGGCATTCCGCACATCACTGACGTCATTTCGTCATTTCGTCATCACGCCGCGCAGCGGCGAAGTCATGGCGTCATCCGTCAGAAGCCAACGCTTGGCGCGCGAAACGGTATCAATGGTGGCGCGCCCGCGCCTCCAGCAGCAGCGCGGTCTGCCGCGCCAGCAGCTCCAGCGTGCGCAGCTGCACCGGCGACAGCTCGCGCGGTTCGTAATCGGCCACGCTCACCGTGCCCACCGCCACCCCTTGCGATGTGATCAGCGGCGCGCCGGCGTAGAACCGCAGGCCCGGCAGCGCCGCGAACACCGGGTAGCCCGCAAAGCGCGCGTCGCTGCCCACCTCGTCCAGCACCGTGACCTCCGGGCCCTGGTCGATCACCAGCCGGCACGGCGAGCGCGCCGCGGGCGTGGTCTCGACATTGAAGCCGGCGCAGGCCTTGAACCACAGGGTGTCGCCGTCCAGCAGCGCAATGGCCGCCAGCGGCACCTGGCAGATGCGCGTGGCGGTGTCGACCACGTACTGGTAGGCGGCATCGCCGCGCGCCTGCAGCGCGGCCAGGCGGCGCAGCTCGGAGGCGCGCAGGCTGGCCACCTCGTCGCGCAGCGGCGGCGCGGGCATGGGCGCGGTGGGCGCCCACACCAGCGGCTCGGCCAGGGTGTCGAAGCCGGTTTCGGCCTCGGCGGCGGTCTCGCCCCCCCGTGGCGCGCCCGGTGCCACCACCTGTTTTCTGCTGAACCAGCGCCACATCGTGTTCGCCCGCCCTGTCTGTAACCGTTTGTTTTGTGGATTATTGCTCAGAAGTCCGCGCGGCGTCAGCCCCCGGGTTGCGGCGGTGCGGTGCGCGCTGCCACCGGCGGGCCCACGGCCGCTGTCACAATGCGGGGCATGGTGTGGAAGGGCTTGCGCTGGCTGTGCGGCACGCTGCTGCTGGCGGCGGCCGCGCAGGCGCAAGCCATCCCCGGCTTCGACGCGGTGCGGGCCGACTTCCACCCGTCCGAGACCGTGCTGCTCGACCGCGCCGGCCAGCCCATCCACCGCCTGCGCACCGATGCCCGCGTGCGCCGCGGCCAGTGGGTGGCGCTGCAGGGCATCTCGCCCGCGCTGCGCCAGGCGCTGGTGCTGTCGGAGGACAAGCGCTTTTACGAACACAGCGGCGTCGACTGGCGCGCCGTCAGCAGCGCCGCCTGGGCCAACCTGTGGAACCAGCGCACGCGCGGCGCCAGCACGCTGACCATGCAGCTGGCCGGCCTGCTGGACGACGACCTGGCGCTGGGCACCGGCGGGCGCACCCTGCGCCAGAAGATCGGCCAGGCGGTGATGGCCACGCGGCTCGAGGCCGGTTGGCAGAAAAGCCAGATCCTCGAGGCCTACCTGAACCTGGTGCCCTTCCGCGGCGAGCTGGTGGGCATCGACGCGCTGTCGCGCACCCTGTTCGCCAAGGCGCCGCACGGCCTGCAGGACACCGAGGCCGCCATTGCCGCCGCCCTGGTGCGCGCGCCCAACGCCCCCCCCGCGCTGGTGGCGCAGCGCGCCTGCGGCGTGCTGAAGGCCATGCGCGGCCCCGGGGCTGCCACCGACTGCGTGGCGCTCGACATGCAGACCGCCGTGGCGCTGGCGCGCCGCGCCTTCGCCGCCAGCGAGGGCATCGCGCCCCACGTGGCGCGCCGGCTGGCCGCGGCGCAGGGGGGCGACGCGCCCGCCACCCTGCCCAGCACGCTGGACGCCGGCCTGCAGCGCCTGGCGCAGCAGACGCTGCAGCAGCACATCCGCGAGCTGCACGGCCGCAACGTCGAGGACGGCGCCGTCGTCGTGCTCGACAACGCCAGCGGCGAGGTGCTGGCCTGGGTCGGCTCCACGGGCGAGTTGAGCCGCGCCGCCGAGGTCGACGGCGTGACCGCGCCGCGCCAGCCCGGCAGCACGCTCAAGCCCTTCCTGTACGCGCAGGCCATCGCCGAGCGGCGCCTGACGGCCGCCTCGCTGCTGCACGATTCGCCCGCGCACCTGCAGACGGCCAGCGGCCTGTACATCCCGCAGAACTACGACCGCCAGTTCAAGGGCTGGGTGTCGGCGCGCACCGCGCTGGCCGCCTCGCTCAACGTGCCGGCGGTGCGCACGCTGGTCATGGTGTCGCCCGAAGCCTTTCGCCGCCAGCTGGGCGCCCTCGGCATTCCGCTGAAGGAAGGCGGCGACTACTACGGCTACAGCCTGGCGCTGGGCAGCGCCGAGGTCAGCCTGCTGAACTTG
>RRZU013418803.1_pt1 | contig 20445 bp, 17 predicted proteins | sample 2165561 | NCBI WGS metagenome assembly RRZU01 (sample SAMN10456909, study PRJNA506462) | wastewater metagenome | isolation source: wastewater sludge | place: USA: Moscow, Idaho | reverse complement strand
GGCGAAAAAGTAAGCAAAAAAAGGCGACCCCGGTTGCAGGTTTGCTGCGCAAACTACCCTCATCTACACGAATTTTAGCGGCGGGTGCGAACTCGCTGCGCTCAAACACAGCGCACCCTTCTCCCGCTAAAATCCGCTCCGATTCGGCTGCGCCAGGGGAGGCTGCACGGATTGTACGTTTCAGGCAGCCCGTAGGTCGGATTCTTGAATCCGACGCTTGTTCGCAGAACAAGGCACTCGCATCTCTTTGGCCGATGGCCAAACGTCGGATTCAAGAATCCGACCTACGCGGATGGTGTTGTCAAATTGCTTTATTTTGTAAGGTTATTTTTTAGAATGGGTAGACGTGCGTATCTTCAGTGAATACTTTAAAGGCTGCCTGAAATTTTCAGGCAGCCTTTTTGATTAAAACCCCATGTTTAAGCCATATTATCGGGCTCTGCGGTGGGCGCGGGTGTGCTGTTGTCGGCTGGGTTGGCGGCTTCGTCTTCTTCCGTTTCCGCTACCCGCACCAAGCTCACCAGCTGCTCGCCTTCATCCAAGTTGATTAGGCGCACGCCTTGGGCGGCGCGGCCGGTTTCGCGTACTTGGTCTACTTTGGTGCGGATTAGCACGCCGCCGCTGGTAATCAGCATTAAGTCGTCGCTGTTGCTTACCAAGGTGGCGGCCACCAATTCGCCGTTGCGCTCGCCGGTGTTGATGGCGATATTGCCTTGGCCGCCTTTGCCTTTGCGGCTGTAGTCGGCAATGGGGGTGCGTTTGCCGTAGCCGTTGGTGGTGGCGGTGAGCACTTGCAGCTCTTCTTGGGCTTCGCATTCAGGTGCGCAGCTAATCAGGCTAACAATGCGGCCTTCTGCCGGCAGGCGCATACCGCGCAAGCCGCCGCTGCCGCGCCCGGAAGGGCGCACGCCTTTGTTGGCTTTGGGGGCGCCGTTGTCGCCCTCTTCGCCGCTTTCGGCTTCGATAATGTCGTTGTCTTCTTCACCCTCGTCGGCTTCGCTGCCGCCTTCCCAATATTCGTTGAAGCGGATGGCTTTGCCCAGGTTGGAGAACAGCATGATGTCGTTGCTGCCGCCGGTTTTGGCGACACCCACCAGTGAATCGCCTTCTTTGAGGGCGATGGCTTTAATGCCTTGTGCGCGCACATTTTTAAATGCGCTCAATTGTACTTTTTTCACCATGCCTTGGGCGGTGGCGAAAAACACGTATTCGGTGGCGGGGAAGTCGCGCACGGCCAGAATGGCGCTCACTTTTTCGCCTTCATCCAGCTGAATCACGTTGTTTATCGGCCGGCCGCGGCTGTTGCGGCCGCCTTCGGGCAGTTTGTAAACTTTAATCCAGTGGCAACGGCCGATGCTGGTGAAACACATTAAATAGTCGTGGGTGTTGGCCACAAACAGGGTTTCGATAAAGTCTTCGTCTTTGGTGGCGGCGGCCTGTTTGCCGCGCCCGCCGCGCCGCTGCGCTTGATAGTCGCTGGTGGGCTGGGTTTTGATGTAGCCGCTGTGGGTGAGGGTAACCACCATTTCGCGCGGGGGAATCAGGTCTTCGTCGGCAATGTCGCCGCCAAAGGGGTTGATTTCGCTGCGGCGCTCATCGCCAAATTGCTGCTGCATGGCAGAAAGTTCGTTGTGGATGATTTCGTTCACGCGTTCGCTTTTGGCCAGAATGTCGAGCAAGTCCAGAATCACTGCCATCACGTCTTTGTATTCAGACATGATTTTGTCTTGCTCAAGCCCGGTGAGCCGTTGCAGGCGCATGTCCAAAATGGCTTGGGCTTGGGTGTCGGAGAGGAAATAGCCTTCGCTAGAGAGCCCTACGCTTTCAGGCAGCCCTTCGGGTTTGGCCATGCTCAAATCCACATCCACGCGGGCGAGCATATCGGCCACCAAGCCGGCACGCCACGGGCGCGCCACCAAGGCGGCTTTGGCTTCGGGCGGGGTGGCGGAGGCTTTAATCAGGGCGATGATTTCGTCGACATTCGACAAGGCTACTGCCAGGCCTTCCAAAATATGGCCGCGCTCGCGGGCTTTTTTTAGCTCGTAGAGGGTGCGGCGGGTGACCACTTCGCGGCGGTGGCGCAAAAATTCGCTCAAAATCTGTTTGAGGTTGAGCAGGCGCGGCTGGCCGTCTACCAGTGCCACCATATTGATGCCGAAGCTGTCTTGCAGCTGGGTCATTTTGTAGAGCTGGTTGAGCACCACTTCGGCGTTTTCGTTGCGCTTAAGCTCAATCACCACGCGCATACCTGATTTGTCGGATTCGTCGCGCAAGTCGGCAATGCCTTCCAGCACTTTGTCGCGCACCAATTCGCCGATTTTTTCCACCATGCGGGCTTTGTTGACCTGATAGGGGATTTCGTCAATGATGATGGCTTCGCGCTCGCCGTGTTTGCCGATGGGCTCGATGTGGGTTTTGCCGCGCATCAGCACGCGGCCGCGGCCGGTGCGGTAGCCTTCGCGCACGCCGGAGAGGCCGTAGATGGTGGCGCCGGTGGGAAAGTCGGGCGCGGGGATGTATTCGATTAAGTCGTCGATGGATAGGTTGTCATCCGCCAGCAAGGCTTTGCAGGCGTCAATCACTTCATTGAGGTTGTGCGGCGGGATATTGGTGGCCATGCCCACGGCAATGCCGGAAGAGCCGTTGACCAGTAAGGTGGGGATTTTGGCCGGCAGCACCAAAGGCTCGTGTTCGGAGCCGTCGTAGTTGGGGCCGAAGTTTACGGTTTCTTTGTCGATGTCGGCCAGCAATTCGTGGGCGATGCGCGCCATGCGGATTTCGGTATAACGCATGGCTGCGGCGTTGTCGCCGTCTACCGAGCCGAAGTTGCCTTGGCCGTCTACCAGCATATAGCGCATGGAGAAGTCTTGCGCCATGCGCACGATGGTGTCGTATACGGCGATGTCGCCGTGCGGGTGGTATTTCCCAATCACATCGCCGACAATACGCGCCGATTTTTTATACGCCCGGTTCCAGTCGTTGTTCAATTCGTGCATGGCGTACAATACGCGCCGGTGCACCGGCTTGAGGCCGTCGCGCACATCGGGCAGGGCGCGCCCCACAATCACGCTCATGGCGTAATCCAGATAGGAGCGGCGCATTTCCTCTTCAAGCGAAATGGGCAGGGTTTCTTTGGCAAACAGGGCGTCGGTCATGGCAACTTACGGCTGAAAATAACAAGCCGCCATTCTAGCATATTTGGCTGTGGGCTGCCTGTGTTGATTGGCAGGGCAAAATGGGTGGTGTTGATGCAGATTAAATAGCAGGCATCGCAAAAAATAATGCGGTTTTGAGATGGAAATAAAACCGTTGCCGCCATGCGAAATCCATTTGTTGCAATGCAAACCCTTGCCGCTATTGGCCTTAACAAAATGTTCACAGATATTGTGGATAACTTTGTGGGTAAGTTGGTGGATGGTGCGCAAAATGCCGATAAATCAAGCCTTGCTTCAGGGCTGCTTAAAAAATAAGCCTGTTCTAAATATGTATAAAAAACAAAAAGATAAAGAAATGCTATCGCTGTCAAGCCTGTGGTGTGTTTGTGTGGCTGTTGCAGAAGCGTTGAGGTTTGTCAATGTGGATAAGCACATAAAAAAATGTTTACAGCGGTTGACAAAAAGCACTTGTGCTTCCAGCGCGCCACAGGCAAGGCTTGGCAAGGAGGCGGCCTATGTTTGAGCCGAAAAAAAAGCCCACGGTATGGCTGTTTGTGCGCGTGATTGATAATTTCGGCGATGTGGGCGTGGCCTGGCGCTTGGCGCAAAATATGCGTGCTTTTTTTGCCGCCCGCGTGCATTTGTGGGTAGACGATATCGCCGCCTTGCGTGCGCTGGTGCCGAGCGCGGCGGCGGGGATGGTGTGCCAAGGCGTGCATATCCATGCTTGGGCGGATGAGGTGGCGCTGGCGCCAACCGTGGCGGCTTTGCCGCCGCCGCAATGGCTTATCGAAACTTTTGGCTGTGATTTGCCCGCGCCGGTGCTGGCGCGGATTGCGGCGGATAAACCGCTGTGGCTGAACTGGGAATACTTAAGTGCCGAAGATTGGGCGGCGGATTTGCACGCCATGCCGTCTTTGCAAAGCAATGGCGCGGCCAAGTATTTTTGGTTTATGGGCTTTAGCCCCGCCAGCGGCGGCCTGCTGCGCGAGGCGGATTACCCGCAGCAACGGCACGCATTTTTGGCAGACACAACAGCACAAGCCGCGTTCAGGCAGCGTTATGGGCTGCCTGAAAGCCCGGCAGGCGGGCAGAGCGGCTTGCTGTTTGCCTATGCGTCGCCTTATTGGCCGCAATGGCTGGCGGTATGGCAGGCAGCGGGCGTGCCTATGAATTTGTGGCTGGCCGGAGGGCAGGTGGCCGACAGCCTGCGTGCCGCCGGGGTCATCGGTGCCGCTGATTTGCAAGCGCCGGGTGATGTGTGGCAAAGCGGCAGTGTGCGTTTGCAGCGCATCCCTTTTGTGCCGCAAGCCGAATTCGACCGCTTGCTGTGGCTGGCCGATTGGGCGGTGGTGCGCGGTGAAGACAGCTTTGTGCGCGCGCAATGGGCGCAGTTGCCGTTTATCTGGCATATTTACCCGCAAGCCGAAGCGGCGCATCTGCCCAAATTGCAGGCGTTTTGGCAACAGGCCACGGCGGCTTGGCCGTCGGCGCTGCGCCAAGCGCACACGGCCTTGTCGGGCGAATTAAATGGTGCCGGCGGCTTGAGTGATGCGGCACGGCAGGCGGCGTGGCAAACCGTACAAACACCGGGCTTGTGGGCACCGGCGGCGGCGGCTTGGGCACAAACGCTGCAACAACAGCCGTCGGCCATGGAAAAGCTGGCTATTTTCAGCCAAGATACGCTAAAATAGCGCGTTTATTTTAAAGCACTTGGAAAAACCGTATGAAAACCGCACAAGAACTGCGCGCCGGCAATGTATTTATGGTGGGCAACGAGCCGATGGTGGTACAAAAGTCGGAATACAATAAATCGGGCCGCAACGCCGCCGTGGTGAAAATGAAGCTGAAAAACCTGCTCACCGGCGCGGGCGCCGAAACCGTGTACAAGGCCGATGAGAAATTCGACGTGGTGGTGTTGGAGCGCAAACAGTGCACCTACAGCTACTTTGCCGACCCGATGTATGTATTTATGGACGAAGAATACAATCAATATGAAATCGAAGCCGAAAACATCGGCGATGCGATTAAATTTATTGTAGACGGCATGGAAGAGCAGTGCGAAGTGACTTTCTACGATGGCAAAGCCATTTCCGTAGAGCTGCCCACCATCATCGTGCGCGAAGTGGAATACACCGAGCCTGCGGTGAAAGGCGATACTTCCGGTAAGGTAATGAAAAACGCCCGTTTGGTGGGCGGTGCCGAATTGCAAGTGGCGGCCTATATCGAAAACGGCGAAAAGGTGGAAATCGACACCCGCACGTTTGAATTCCGCAAACGCGCTTAAAGCCCGGCACCGTAGCACTTCGGCAGGCTGCCTGAATGGTTCAGGCAGCCTGTTTTGTCTGTGTGATACCAATTCAAAAAAATAACCTTACAAAATAAAGTAGTTTGACAAAATTATCCGCGTAGGTCGGATTCTTGAATCCGACGTTTGGCCATCGGCCAAAAAGATGCGAGTGCCTTGTTCTGTGAACAAGCGTCGGATTCAAGAATCCGACCTACGATAATTATTATATAAATCAATTATTTCAGGCAGCCTAGAGCAAATTTAAACCCTGATTTTTAAAAAAAGAGGCCATCCGCCGTGTTATTTGATCTAAACCGCTACCGCTGGGCGCAATTTTGGCAAGAAGCCCGCAAAACCTTGGTGCTGGCGCTGCCGATTTTGGTGGCACAGGTGGCGCAGGTGGGGGTGGGTTTTGTCGACACGGTGATGGCCGGGCGCGTGGGGGCGGAAGTTTTGGCCGCGGTGGCCTTGGGCAGCAATGTGTTTATTACTGTGTACGTTACCTTTATGGGCATCACGGTGGCGCTCAATCCGATTTTGTCGCAGCTTTTCGGTGCGGGCAAAATTGCCGAAGTGGGCGAGTATGGCCGCCAAGGGCTGTGGTTTGGGCTGATGTTGGGCATCTTGGGCATGGCGCTGCTGTGGCTTTTAATCGGCCCGGTAAAAGGCTACCTGAAGCTGGGCGACTATGTAGACCAAACCTTTGCGCTGTATCTGTTTTTTATTGCCTTGGGTATGCCTGCGGCAATGGTGCACCGCGCCTTGCATGCCTATGCTTCCAGCCTCAATAAGCCCAAGCCGATTATGTTGGTGAGCTTGGCGGCGCTGCTGCTGAATATCCCGCTGAACTATATTTTTGTGTACGGCAAACTGGGTATGCCCGCCATGGGTGGTGCCGGTTGCGGTGTGGCTTCGGCGCTGGTGTTTTGGTTTAACGCGGTGGTGCTGTGGCTGTATGTGGCGCGGCAGCGCTATTTTGCCCGCTTTGGGCTGATGAGCCGCTTTTCGTGGCCGGATTGGCGGGCGCAAGGGCAGGTGCTGAAGCTGGGTATTCCCATCGGCTTGTCGTTTTTTCTGGAAGTGAGCCTGTTTACCTTTATCGGCCTGCTGATTGTGCGCTTCGGCGTGGCGCAGGTGGCGGCGCAACAAGTGGTGATGAGCATCACCGCCTTGCTGTATATGCTGCCGCAAAGCATCGGCACTGCCTTGGGCGTGCGCGTGGGGCAATACATCGGCATGGGGCGCATGTTGCGTGCGCGCTATGCTTCCGGCGTGGGCGTGTGCATGGGGCTGGCCGGGGCGGTGCTCACTGCTTTGCTGCTGCTCACCTTCCGGCATGAGCTGGTGGCGTTTTACACCCGCGATGCGGCGGTGGTGGCGCTGGGGGCTACGCTGTTGGCGTTTGCGGCGTTTTTCCAGCTGTCGGACGCCACTCAAACCATTGCGTCTTATGCTTTGCGCGGCTATAAGCTCACCAAAGTGCCGATGCTAATCCATTTGTTTACCTTCTGGGGCTTCGGCTTGGGGCTGGGCGCTTTGCTGGGGCTGTATTTCAACTGGGGGCTTTACGGCTTCTGGACGGCGCTGATTGTGGCGTTGTTCGGCGCCGCGGTGGCCTTGGTGTGGTATCTGGAACAACAAAGCCGCCGCATGGCGGCACGGCAAGGATGGTGTGATGAACCTGCGGCATAATGCGGATTTGCAAAACCACAACACGTTTGCGCTGCCGGTGCGTGCGGCGGCCTTGTGTACGCTCACCGATGAGCGTCAATTGGCCGAAGTTGTAGGGCTGTCTGAATACGCTGACGATACCGTGCTGTGGCTGGGTGGCGGCAGCAATATCGTGTTTGGTGCCGACTACCCCGGCTTGGTGGTGCACATGGCCAATAAAGGCATTAGCCACAACGATAGCGACGACGGCAACACGGTGTATGTGACCGCCGCTGCCGGTGAGATTTGGCATGATTTTGTGCAACACACCGTAGCGCAAGGCTTAAGCGGGCTGGAAAACCTCAGCCTGATTCCGGGCACCGTGGGCGCAGCGCCGGTGCAGAATATCGGCGCTTACGGCGTGGAAGTGCAAGACAGCATCGCGTGGGTGCGCTGCTTTGATTTGCACACGCACAGCTTTGTTAGCTTAAGCAATGCCGACTGCGGCTTTGCTTATCGCGACAGCTTATTCAAACAAGCCGGGCGCGGGCGTTATGTGATTGTGGCGGTGTGTTTTGCCTTGTCGCGCCGCTTCGAGCCGCGCCTGCATTACGGCGATGTGGCTGCGGTGGCTGCCGAGCTGGCCGCCGGTGCGCCAATCAATGCGGCCACCGTGGCGCAGGCGGTGTGCCAAATCCGCCAAAGCAAATTGCCGGATCCAAAAATATTGGCCAATGCGGGCAGTTTTTTTAAAAACCCGCTGCTGGCCGCCCAAGCGGCCCAAGCCTTGCTGGCACAGCATCCGGCTCTGCCGCATTATCCGCAGGCCGATGGCTCGGTGAAGCTGGCGGCGGGCTGGTTGATTGACCAATGCGGCCTGAAAGGCTTTGCCGTGGGCGATGCCGCCGTGCACGACAAACAGGCGCTGGTGTTGGTGAACCGCGGCCGCGCCCGTGCTGCCGATGTGGCCGAGCTGGTGCGCATTGTGCGCGAGCGGGTGCAGCAGCGCTTCGGTGTGGCTTTGGAAATGGAGCCCATTTGGCTGCCACGGCCAACTGCGGTATGATATGGCGCAATTGCACTAAAAACGGCATTTTGTTTGAATTTATACTAAGCCATGTGCCTATTTAGCTGCTTTAATGCTGCCTGAAACCCTTTCAGGCAGCCTTGTTGTTTTCTGCCGTTTGCGTCATAACCAACACGACAACCGTTCCTGCATTTGGAGAAACCGCCCCATGGCCAAAGAAAGCCGCCCCAACACCTACAACCGTATTGTCGACGCCAGCTTGATATTGTTTAACGAAGAGGGCGAACGCAACATCAGCACCAACCACATCGCCGCCCATTTGAGCATCAGCCCCGGCAATCTGTATTACCATTTCCGCAATAAAGACGAAATCATCATGCAGCTCTTTAAGCGCTACAGCCAAGAGCTGCTGGGCTATTTGCGCGAAGCCAAGTTGCCCGAAGACAGCTCCACCATCAAAAACTATATGGTGGGCGTTTACGATGTGATGTGGAAATACCGCTTTCTGTTCAGCGATGTGAACACCTTGCTGGCGCGCAGTGCCGAGCTGTTGGGCGAGCACAACGAATTCACCCGCGTGAAAGTGTCGCCCCTACTGCTTAAATTGCTGGCGCAATTGAATGATGTGGGCTTGATTGATGCCGACGAATTGGCACGGCACGAGCTGGCGCTCAATATCTGGCTAATCACCAAATACTGGTTCGACTTTGACAGCTCGCTACACGAACACACGCTTACCGAAGCCTCCAAATTCCGCGGCATCAAGCAAACCATGAGCCTGCTGCGCCCCTATGTGCGCGCCGAAAACCGCCCCGATTTTGATGCCATGATGATTGATTTGGTGGCCGATTTGCCAGAATAAGCCCTGTTTTTCTTTATTAAGGATTGCCCACTATGTACACCTTTGCCATTGCCCGCAGCGCCGACAACCAATCTTTGGATGTGGTCGGCAAAATGGCCAACCGCCACGGCTTAATTGCCGGTGCCACCGGTACCGGCAAAACCGTTTCCCTGCGCCGCATGGCCGAAGCGTTTAGCGAGCAGGGCATTCCGGTGTTTTTGGTGGATGTAAAAGGCGATTTGTCCGGCTTGGTGAATGCCGGTGCCAACAGCGGCAAAGTGGCCGAGCGCATGCAGCAGTTCGGGCTGCCTGAAAACTATCTGCAAGGCTTTCCGGTGCGTTTTTGGGACGTGTTCGGCGACAGCGGCATTCCCTTGCGCGTAACCCTTTCCGATATGGGGCCGATGTTGTTGTCGCGCTTGATGAACCTCAACGACACCCAAGAAGGCCTGCTCAATGTGGTGTTCCGCGTGGCCGACGACAACGGCTGGCATCTGATTGATTTGAAAGACCTGCGCGGTATGTTGCAATACGTGGGCGACAACGCCGCCCAATTCCGCACCCAATACGGCAATGTGTCGGCCGCCAGCGTGGGCGCCATCCAGCGCCAGCTCTTGAGCTTGGAAAACGAAGGCGCCGACAAACTCTTTGGCGAGCCCAATCTGGACTTGCAAGACTGGTTGCAAACCGAAGGCCAGTATGGCGTGATTAACGTACTCAATTCGGAAAAACTGATGCGCAGCCCGCGCATGTACAGCGCCTTTTTGCTGTGGATGCTGGCGCAGCTATTCCAAACGCTGCCTGAAGTGGGCGATCCGGACAAACCCAAAGTTGTGATGTTTTTCGACGAAGCCCATTTGTTGTTCGACAACGCCGCCCCGGCGCTGTTGCAGCAAGTAGAGCAAGTGGTGCGCCTGATTCGCTCCAAAGGCGTGGGCGTGTACTTTGTTACCCAAAACCCGCTTGATTTGCCCGACACCGTATTGGGGCAATTGGGCAACCGCATCCAACACGCCTTGCGCGCCTTTACCCCGCGCGACCAAAAAGCGGTGAAGGCCGCCGCCGATACCTTCCGCAGCAACCCCAACATCAATGTGGCCGCAGCCATCGGCGAATTGGGCGTGGGCGAAGCGCTGGTGTCGTTTCTGGATGAAAAAGGCATGCCCGCTCCGGTGGAGCGCGCGCTGATTCTGCCGCCGCAATCCGGCCTCACCCCTTTGAGCGAAGACGAGCGCCGCACACGCTACCAAAGCGATGTACTCTACCGCCACTATAAAGACACCGTCGACAATTTCTCTGCGTTTGAAGCGCTGGCACAGCAGGCGCAACAACAAGCGCAGCAAGCCGCCGAAGCCGAAGCCCAACAGGCCGCCGCCAAACCAAGCGCTGCCAAACCAAGCGCTGCCGCTGCCAAAGACAGCGGCAGCGGCGATGAAGGGCTGTTTGGCAGCCTGCTCGGCGGCCTGTTTGGCAACCGCAAAAAAGCCAATCAAGGCTTGGTAGACGATTTGGCACACCAAGTGGGCAAACGCATCAACACCCAAGTGACCAACAGCATCGGCAGAGCGATTACCCGCGGTATTTTGGGGGCGATTAGCGGCAAGAAATAAGGCGCTAATACCTTCATCAATTCCGCAACCAGCGGCAGGAGTGCTGCTGAATCGAAAGAGCGTTTATGGAATGGCTGCTGATTGTGCTGTTGTCGGCAAGCGTTGGCGTGGTGGCTGGCTGGTGTTTGCCGATTGGCCGGGCTTTATTGGCCGGAGCGCTGTTGCCGTGGCTGGGCATGTTGTTTTTTCTGTTGTTTAATGAATATGTATTGCCATATGAGGACGGCGGCGCCTCGATGTGGCCGCTGGCACAGCTGTTTGCCGGTACGGCCGCCGCGGTGAGCGGTTTGCTGGGTGCGGTATTGGGCGGCTTGCGTTCGCGCTAAGCCATTCAAAATGCCTTGCGCACCGTGGCTGCACGGTTAGCAATAACCGTATAACCGATATTTAAACCGGCAATTGATTAAATCAACTTGGGTTAATTTGCTGCACTGCAATATAATAAAGGCTGCCTGAAAACTTTGGCGGCCTTTTTTGTCATTAAAATTGCATAAAAATTGGCAAAAATAAGGCCAGCACTACAAATTAAATTGTTTTTGATACCTCAAACTAAGGGAAGCATCCCATGCCCAATTTCCTTCTGGTGCCCATCGGCACCAAAACCGGCCTCACCAGCATTTCGCTGGGCTTGGTGCGCGCCTTGCAGCAAAGCGGGCGCAAACCGGCCTATTTCAAGCCGGTGGCACACACACCGCTCAACGAGCACGGCGTGGAAGCGGCCACCCATTTTGCCGCCGAGCTGTTTTTGTTGAATCCGCCGCAGCCGCTGCCGTTAAGCACGGTGGAAAGCATGATTGCCGCCGGCAACGACGACGATTTGATTGAGCTGATGGTGGCCAATTACAACCGTGCCGATGCGGCGGACCACGATGTGATGATTATCGAAGGGGTGGTGCCCGACAGCGAGCGCAGCTATCTGGCCGACAAAAACGCCCAAATCGCCAACGCCATCAATGCGCGTGTGGTGTTGGTGGTGGATGCGCATAACGCCGCCGCCAGCCAAGTGGCCGAGCAAATTCATTTGGCTTGGCAAACCTATGCCGCCAGCCAAACCGAAGCGGCCGGATTTATTTTAAACAAATACAATAGCCCGCAAGCCAAATCAGATTATGTGGCCGAAGTGCTGGCCGGTTTGGCGCAAAGCAGCCCGCAATTGGTGTGTTTGGGCGTGGTGCCGTTTGCGCCGGAAAAATCGGCGCAGCGCATGTTGGATGTGGCGCGCCATTTGAATGCCGAAGTGTTGCGTGGAGCCGATTATTTGGGCAGCAGCCGCGTGCGCGAGATTGTGGTGGCCGGGCGCAGTGCCACCCATATGAGCGACCGCTTTACCGCCGGTGCGTTGATTATCGCCCCGGGCGACCGCGAAGACATCATGATGGCCGCGGCGCTAAAAACCCTCTCCGGCGTGCCTTTGGCCGGTATGGTGCTTACGTGCAGCTCGCTGCCGTCGGAAGGATTGCAAAGCATTGTTGCTCCGGCGCTGAAAAACAAAATTCCGGTGCTGCTTACCGAGCTGGACACCTACCAAACCGCCTATTCCTTGTCGCGCCAATCGCCGCATGTGCCGCACGACGACACCGAACGCATGGAAAGCATGGTGGATTTTGTGGCCGAAAACCTCGATACCGCCGCCTTGTGCCGCAATATGGAGCAGCCCGCCCGCTTGCGTTTGTCGCCGCCGGCTTTCCGCTACCGCATTATGGAGCAGGCGCGTGCTGCGGCCAAGCGCATTGTGCTGCCGGAAGGCAACGAGCCGCGCACCATCGAAGCGGCGGCCATTTGCCAAAGCAAAGGCATTGCCCACTGCATCTTGCTGGCCAAACCGGCCGAAGTATTTGAAGTGGCCAAAACCCGCGGCATCGAGATTCCGCCCACGTTGGAAATTGTCGACCCCGACACCATCCGCCGCCGCTACATCGATCCGATGGTGGCCTTGCGCAAACACAAAGGCCTCACCCCCGGCTTGGCTGAGAAGCAATTGGAAGACACTGTGGTGTTGGGCACCATGATGCTGGCCACCGGCGAAGTAGACGGCTTGGTGTCCGGCGCAGTACACACCACCGCCAACACCATCCGCCCGGCCTTGCAATTGATTAAAACCGCCCCCGGCGCGAGCTTGGTATCGAGTGTGTTTTTTATGCTGATGCCCGAGCAAGTATTGGTGTACGGCGATTGCGCGGTAAACCCCGAGCCCACCGCCGAAGAGCTGGCCGACATTGCCATCCAATCCGCCGATTCGGCGCAAGCCTTCGGTATTGAGCCCAAAGTGGCGATGATTTCCTATTCCACCGGTGCTTCAGGCAGCGGCGCCGAAGTGCAGAAAGTGAAAACCGCCACCGATTTGGCGCGCGCCAAACGCCCGGATTTGCTGATAGACGGCCCCTTGCAATACGACGCCGCCAGCGTGCCCAGCGTGGGGCGGCAAAAAGCCCCCGACAGCCCCGTAGCAGGGCAGGCCACGGTGTTTGTGTTCCCCGATTTGAATACCGGCAATACTACCTATAAAGCGGTGCAACGCAGCGCCAATGTGCTCAGCGTAGGCCCAATGTTGCAAGGCTTGAATAAGCCGGTAAACGATTTGTCGCGCGGCGCCTTGGTGGACGACATCGTTTACACCATCGCCATCACCGCCATTCAGGCGGTGCAAATGGCCAAAAAAGCCGTTTTATAAAGCCGAAATCGGTGTGCATGGGCGCAGAAATATTCTGTGTTAAAGCACAAAATATGCGCCATATTCACACCGAATCGGCGGGAAATCCGGCGTAATCTGGGTTTTTGTGGCGCCACATCCGCGCGTGCTTGCATTGGTTCGGCGGATGAATTACAGTCTACTACATAAAGAAGCACCAGCTTCGCCACAAGCCAAGAATACAAAGGCAAAGAGAGAGAATAAAATCCACCAGCCGCCCGCAGCAATGCAGGCGGCTGGTTTCGTTTTGTCGGTGTGGAAGTGGTGTTTTCAGGCAGCCGGAGACTTTTGCAAAATATCATGTAGCTTTCAAAAATCTTTCCCGCTCGTCATTCCGGCGTAGGCCGGAATCCATTTCTTAAAACACAATAAATTGATTTTAAATTAACTTATCAGGATTCAATGGATTCCGGCCTACGCCGGAATGACGAATTTGAACATTTTTCATCAGCGAAGAAGTGCTTTGCAAAGGCCTCAGCCTGAGGTTTTTGCAAAAGTCTTGGCCTGTCCAAGTTATTTTGAATGGCACGGATGGTGAGCCGAAGAAAAACACCGCCTGCAAGCAGGCGGTGTTGGTGTGGATGGCAATCTATTCTTTGCCAATCAGGTTTTTGTAAATCCAAGCGCCCAGTGCGCCGCCGATAATGGGTGCCAGCCAAAATAGCCACAATTGCCCCAACGCGCCGCCGCCTTGGAACAAGGCCACGCCGGTGGAGCGTGCGGGGTTAACCGAAGTATTGGTAACCGGGATGCTGATTAAGTGAATCAGGGTTAAGGCCAAGCCGATGGCAATCGGGGCAAAGCCTTTGGGTGCGCGCGCATCGGTGCTGCCCATAATGATGATTAGGAAAAACGCGGTTAACACGATTTCAATCGTTAAGGCCGCGGCCATGCTGTAGTCGCCGGGCGAATGCTCGCCGTAGCCGTTGCTGGCCAGGCCGCTGGCGGCAATGTCGAATCCGGCTTTGCCGGTGGCCACGAAATACAGCACCGCGGCGGCCAAGATGGCGCCGATTACTTGGGCAATGATGTAGGGCAGCAATTCCTTGCCTTCAAAACGACCGCCGATAAACAAACCCACCGACACCGCCGGAAAGAAGTGGCCGCCGGAAATATGCCCTACGGCATAGGCCATGGTGAGCACGGTAAGACCGAAAGCCAGTGCCACCCCGGCAAAGCCGATGCCCAGCTCAGGATAGGCCGCCGCCAGCACGGCACTGCCGCAGCCGCCGAACACCAGCCAGAAGGTGCCGAAACATTCGGCCAGATATTTGTTCATTGTCGTTTTCCTTGAATGGGTTAAATTCCAAATAATCATGTTCGGCGGCCTATGTGGCAGACATGCCGTGCCGCGTAAGAGATGAAAAATTGCTTAAAGTTCTGTGCGGGCAATGTTTACATTGGCTTTTTTTGGTGTCTTTGCTCAAATGAAAGTGCTGCTGTTTTCAGGCAGCCTGAAAGGCGGCGTGAAGGAAATCAATCCATCCCAGGCAGCCTGAAAGGCGGCGTGAAGAAAATCAATCCATCCCAGGCTGCCTGAAAGCGGGAAATGAAGGCGGCTGAATTGCCGTGGCAAGGATGAATACGCTTGGGTGATAAGCAAAAGAAAACAGCAAGCTGCGTGCGCTTGCTGTTGGTGTCAAACTGGTAGGGTAAGCCAATAAGCTGCCCGTATGTGTTGCTTATTGGCTTACGGCGTTGGCCGCTTCGATAATCAATTCGGCCACTTCTTGCGGGCGCGAGGCCAAGGAAGCGTGGCTGGCATCTAAGGTGATGGTTTTGCGCGGCTGCATGCGCTCGGCCATCATTTTTTGGTTGTCGGGGTGAATCATGCGGTCGGCGGCGGAGATTTGATACCAGCAGGGTTTTTTCTTCCAAGCCGGATCCGTTACCGCATCGCCGAAGGTGCTGCCCACGGGTGCTTTTTGGGTAACCGCCATCACCAGTGCTTCTTCGGCGCTTAGGTCTTGGCAGAAGCTTTGCTGGAATTTGTCTTGCGCCACCCACAAATAGCCGTCGCTGTCGGGCTGGATATTGGCAAAGGCTTGCGGCGGATTGGCTTGGCTGATGCCGCCGGCGCTCTCGCCCGCATCCGGCGCGAAAGCGGCGATGTACACCAAGGCCTGCACATTGGGCAAATCGCCCATTTCGGTAATCACTTTGCCGCCGTAGGAATGGCCCACCAACACCACGGGGCCGCTGATTTGCTGCACCATTTTACGGGTGCGCTCGGCGTCGTCGGCCAATGAGGTGAGCGGGTTTTCCACCGCATACAGTTTATCGAACCCTTGTGCATGCAGCAGGGAAATCACTTTGGCCCAATGAGCGGCGCCACCCCAAAAGCCATGTACCAGAACGATGGTCGGTTTGTTTGCCATTTTGTTTTCCTTAAGAAAATAGTTGAATGTAAAAATGCAGGTAGCCACGGCCGGAGCAATCAAAAAACGCGGATGCCGCTTGTTGGGCTTAGCTTGGTGGCAGTGTAACGCCAATGGCCGGTTGGCGCTAATCCAATCGGTATGTGTGCGCTTTATTTAGGCTGCCTGAAAGGCAGCTTGAAGAAAATCAATCCATCCCAAGCTGCCTGAAAGGCAGCTTGGGAAAATCAATCCGTCTCAGGCTGCCTGAAAATGCAGCAGATGAATTCAGGCCACAAAATAAAACACGCAATACGCCGCCAATAGGCTGATGGGCAGCAGCAGCCACAAAGTTTGGCGCTTCAATGCGTGTTCTTGCTTGAGGTGGTGGCCAATGGCTTCAAACAGCACCCATTTGAGCAAAAACACCGCTTCGCAGGCCAGCACAATGCCGTTAATCAGGTGGCGCAAAGGGGTGGCCGGCGGATTGAGCAGAAAAAACACGATGGTGGCTGCGGGCAGCAGGCACACCAGCAGCCAGCGTAGGGCGAGGTTTTTGCGGGGCAGGGTGGTCATGGTAAGTTTGTTGGGCAACGGTGGATAATCAGGCTGCCTGAAAAACAAGCCGCCGTTTGGGTTGGGTATCAAATCACGCCGTAACGCTGGCGATAATCAGCCACTGGCGCGCGGTAGGCGGCCAAGGTGTCGTTGTCGGCAATCAGGGTGAGCAAGTCTTGCAAGTTGGCAATCGCCACCACCGGCAGGCCGTATTGCTGGGTCACTTCCTGCACGGCCGATAATTCGCCGCTGCCTTTTTCCATGCGGTCCAGCGCAATCGCCACCCCGGCGGGCACGGCACCGGCGGCTTCAATCAGCCGCACCGACTCGCGCACCGAAGTGCCGGCGGAAATCACGTCGTCGATAATCAGCACCCGCCCTTGCAGCGGCGCGCCCACCAATACGCCGCCTTCGCCGTGGTCTTTGGCTTCTTTGCGGTTGTAGGCAAACGGCACGTTAACGCCTTGCTCGGCCAGCATCATGGCGGTGGCGGCGGCCAGAATAATGCCTTTGTAGGCGGGGCCGAACAACATATCAAACGGCAGCTTGCTGTTGATGATGGCTTGGGCGTAAAAACGCGCCAGTTGCAGCGTGCTGGCGCCATCGTTAAACAGCCCGGCATTAAAAAAATACGGCGACAAGCGCCCGGCTTTGGTGGTGAATTCGCCAAACTTCAAAACGTTTTGTTGCAAGGCAAAGTGGAGAAATTGTTGGCGAAAGTCTGACATGGTGCGTCCTTAAGTCGTTACAATGCGGGTGGATTCAACAGGCTGCCTGAAAACATATTCCCAAGGCTGCCTGAAATAATTTTCTATTTTATACCAAACCCCAACATTAATATAAGCAAGTGGCGCACCGGTACCGTGGGCTTATTTTCGGGTCGGGTATTTTGAAACAAAAGGACAATTGTGTTGCGCATTATTTCAGCCAATGTAAACGGCATCCGCTCGGCGGCAAGTAAAGGTTTTTTAGACTATCTGGGCAAAGTAAATGCCGACATTGTGTGCGTGCAGGAGCTAAAGGCGCAAGAAGCCGATATGAGCGAAGCGATGCGGCACCCGCACGGCATGCACGGCGTGTGGCACACCGCCGAAAAGCGCGGCTACAGCGGCGTGGCCATCTATAGCAAACAAGCCCCCGATGCGGTGCAAGTGGGCTTGGGGCTGCCTGAATTCGACCACGAAGGCCGCTATGTGCGCGCCGACTTTGGCCGCCTCACAGTGATTTCGCTGTATTTGCCTTCAGGCAGCAGCTCGGAAGAGCGCCAAGCGGTGAAATACCGTTTCTTGGATGCGTTTTTGCCCATGCTGGCCGAATTGCACGCCACCGGGCGCGATGTGGTGGTGTGCGGTGATTGGAACATCGCCCACCACAATATCGACCTGAAAAACTGGAAAGGCAACCTGAAAAACTCCGGCTTCTTGCCTGAAGAGCGGGCTTGGCTCACCCGCGTGATTGAGGAGCTGGGCTGGGTGGATGTGTGGCGCAATTTATACTCGGAAATCCCCGGCTACACTTGGTGGAGCAACCGCGGCCAAGCCTATGCCAAAGACGTGGGCTGGCGCATCGACTACCAAATGTGCACCCCGGCGCTGGCTGCCACCGCCACCCAAGCGCATGTGTATAAAGACGAAAAATTCTCCGATCACGCCCCTTTGGTGGTGGATTACGATTATTCAGGCAGCCTGGCATAGATTTTAGGGATACAAAACCCATGCGCAGCCACGAACTGGAAGACCTAAACTTACTGCTGATACGCGATGCCGCCGAAGCGCCGATGTGGCTGGATCGCTGGGCGGTGAGCTATCCAAGTGTGCATACGCTGTCGGTGAATGCGCACGACAGCATCGCCACGTGGCAGGCCGCTGTGACAGAAGCTTGGGGCAATACCAACCGCCACACCGTGGCCGTGGTGGCACACGGCAGCGGCGCTTTGGCACTGATGGCGTGGCTGTATCAAGCCGACATCCTCACCCAAAAAGCCCTACGCGCCACCATTCTGGCCGCACCCAGCCAAAGCGCTTGGCACGAAGACGCCCACCACACCCTGCAGCGCGCCCGCCTGAATGGCCGCGCCGCCTTGGTGGTGGGTGCCAACGATGCACAATGCCCGGCGGAATGGGCGCGCGGCTTGGCCAACAGCTGGGGCGCCCGCTTCTTTATCGCGCCGCAAACAGGGCATTTAAACGGTGATTTACACGGCTGGCAATGGGGAATGAAATTATTACAGGAAATGCTGTTGAGTTAGCCGGCTCAGAATGGTTTGCACCGATGATTTTGCTTGATGTAACTGAAGATACGCAGTTGTGTATCAAGGCTGCCTGAAAAGTAAAACCGTCATTGCCGAACTTGATTCGGCAATCCATTGGTAGGAAAGTACAGCATAAATCATCCGTTTTAAAATCAATGAGATTGATGCTGTTTCTGTATTGTTGCTGTATCGGTTTATTTCACCATGGATTGCCGAATCAAGTTCGGCAATGACGCATTCGATGGTTTCAGGCAGCCTTTATCAATAAGTGCGTAACTTCAGGATGTAATAAAGCCTGCTTGGAAATGATGATTCCAGCAGGCTTTTTATATGGGCAACACGACCGATCCGGGTATTTTGTTTTGGGCTTTTAGGCTGCCTGAAACCATGGCGATGCGCCATTAAGCCATTTGCGGCGGCAATAACAGCGCAATTTTGCGGGTGGCCAGCCGTTGTTCCGGCCTGGCCAGCGCGGCGGCATGGGCGGGGATATCGGCCACCCAATGCAGGCGCAAAGGATGCAGCTGGCCGATGCGGCGGGCGTGGGCGTATTGCGGGTTGGCGTGTAATGCGCTGTCCAAGGCGGCGCACACATCGGCATTAAGCCAAGCGGCGTCGGTATCGGCGGCCAGCAGGCGGTAGTGTGGCTGCGGCATGGCCACCCCTTGCAGCAGGCCATGTTCAGGCAGCCTAGCGTCTATGCTGAGCATGGCATTGCGCACAAAGGCTTCATTGAGTTTTTCGCCGCAGAGATCGCTATACCAGCCGCTGCGGCCAATAAAATTTAGCCGCGGCACGCTCTGTTCGAAGCCGCACACTTGTACGCAGTCGCCGGTGTCGTAGCGGTAGAGCCCGCCTTGGGTGGTGATAATCACGCGGTATTGCGCATCTGCCGTCAATTCATGTGCCCGATAAATCTCGCCGTTAGCGGCGGCAAATTCGTAAAAATGGCTGTTGACGGCCAACAGCGGATAAGGGTGTTCGCCAAACGGCAGGCTGGTGATGCCTTCGGTGGCCAATAAGCCTTTGCCTTGCAGATACACCTGTGGAAATAAGGCTTGCAGCTGTGCGGCGGGCGCGGCGGCGGTGTGGCTGCACCAGCAGCTGATGGTGTCCAGCTGCGGCCACAATGCGCGCGTGTCGGGGCTGTGGCCGCTCAGGGCGCGGCTGAGCCGGGCGCGGCGGGGGCGGTCGGCCACGGTGGCCAGCAGGCTGTCTTGCTGTTGCTGCAAGGTGTGGATGATGGCCAGCAACAGTGTGGGGCTCCACACCGACATTAGGCTTAAGGCGGGCGCATGCAGGAGCAAACGGGCGCTGTGCCATTGCCATGCGGCGGCACTTTGCGCTTGCAGCAGCTCAGGCAAAAACAGGGTGCGCCCGGCCAGCTCGGCGGCCAGCTCGTGGCCGAAATAGGCCAAGTCGTTGCCGCTGCCGATGGGAATGCCGCCGGGGGTGTGGCTGGCGTTGCGGCTGGCGGGGCTGATGATGAAAAACAACTGCCCGGCAAAAGCCCGCGGGCGGCGGCGCATTAAGTTGCCCAGCCACGGCAATACCGCCCGCGCAAAGGCGGCTTGCAAAGCGGCAGTGTAGGGCACGAGCTTGGCGCCGCCGCTGGAGCCGCCGGTTTCTTCAAACATCAACACCGGCTCGCTGCTGAGCAGCTGCGGCACGCCGTGGGCGGTTTGCTCAATGGCGTGTTGGTGGCTGGCGTAGTTGCCCAATGGCACGGCGGCGGCAAAATCGGCATAGCCCGATAGCTGGGCAAAGCTGTGGCGGCGGCCAAACTGGCTGTGGGCATTGTGCTGCAAAATAGTGTGCAATAGCTGTGTTTGCGTGGCTTGCGGTGCGGCCAAGGCTGCCTGAAAAGCCGCCAGCGCCGGGGCGGTGAGTGTGTATAAGGCGGCGGGCGTGGCCATTATGTCTCCAGTGCGCCGTCGGCCAGCCCTTGCAGAAAGCCGCGCAAGGCAAAGGAGCGTAAGTTGTCGGCTTCCAGCCGGGTGAGGCACACCAGCTCTTC
>RRZU012613942.1_pt1 | contig 20448 bp, 21 predicted proteins | sample 2165561 | NCBI WGS metagenome assembly RRZU01 (sample SAMN10456909, study PRJNA506462) | wastewater metagenome | isolation source: wastewater sludge | place: USA: Moscow, Idaho | reverse complement strand
GAGTAGCCGAGGCCGTTCCACTCGGAGGTGAAGTCGTCGACCACCGCGTTGCAGTCGCCGCACTGGCCGATGTAGATGCCGGCGTCGGGGCTGCCCGAGCCGTAGGAGTGCTCGAACACGCCGTTGACCGAACCGTAGGCGTAGACGCCGTAGTCGCCGTTGCGGATGGCGGTCAGGTACGAGCCTCGGTAGCCGTCGGCGCCGGTCCAGAAGAAGCCGTTGCCGGTGTAGTTCTGGGCGGTCATGTTCTCGACCACGACGCCGTCGGTCTCGAGGATGCGGACGCCGTTCTCGAGCTCGAAGTTGCCCTCGAGCACCACGTTGTTGCGGTCCGCGCCGCGCAGCGTGATGTCGGGGCACGTGACGTTCACGGCCTCCTCGTAGGTGCCCTCGGCGATGAGGACGAGCGCCCCCGGGGCGGCGGCGTCGGCCGCCGCCTGGATGGTGTCGTAGTCATCGGGCACGTTGAGCGTGCCCTCCTGGTCGCAGGTCGGCGCCGTCGGGGCGGTGCTCGCGCTGTCGCCGCCGTCGTCGCCGCCGTCGCTGCTGCACGCGGCGACGACGAAGACGACGGCGAGCAGCACGGCGAGCAGCCGCTTGGTGAGAGTGGACATGTGCAGGTTTCCCCCTGGGTTTCTGGCCGTCAGCCTTCGACGGTGATGGTGCCGGTCATGCCCGCCGTGGCGGTGCCGTGGATCGAGCAGTAGTAGCCGTACGTGCCCGGCTCGGTGAAGCGGACCGGGGTCCCCTCGGACTGCGGCTTGAAGTCCTCGACCGTGATCTCCCAGTCCTGGTCGGGATCCGCCGGGATGACGTTGTGGTCGTTGCGGCCCCGGTTGGTGAAGACGATCTCCGTGCCCGCCTGCACGGTGATCTCCTCGGGAGCGAACGAGTTGTCCAGCGCGTCCACGTTCTCGGTCACGCCCTCCACGAGTTCCACGTCGTCGCCGGTGCTGCCGCAGGCGGTGAGGCCCAGTCCGGCGAGGAGCAGGCTGACGGCGGCGAGGCCGAGCAGACGCCCGCGCGGCTTTGAGTGAGTGGACATGGTCGGGGGTCCTCCGGAGATCTTGGGCCGAGCGAGCGTAGTGGGTCGGGCACGACCACTCGGATCAGGCCACCAGCACGTTCAGCGACCGGCGAGAGCCGGGTCGAGCATGGGTGGCCGGTTGGGCCACTTGTGGAAGGTCTTGCGGTGGGCGGCCATGGCCGACTGGATCAGCTCGATGTAGACGAGCTTGCGGATCAGGTAGCTGTGCTGCTCCTTCGGGTCCAGGTACAGGTTGAACATCTTCCCGTATCCGTACTGCTGCATCACGCCGCTGAAGCCGCCGGAGTTCACGACGTCGGTGTCGTTGTCCGAGATGGACGCGATCATGTACTTGTACTCCGCGACCCGGATGGCCGAGAAGGTGGCGGTGAGCCAGTAGTAGTGGAACTTGCGGTTGGACAGGCCGTCGCCGCCGAGCAGGAACGACGTCTGGTCGATGGAGTCGATGAAGCGATCGTCGGGCACGGCGTCGTCGGCGCCGGCGAGGTGCAAGAGCGTGGCGAAGAGGTCGAGCTGGTCGAACAGCCCGTCCGAGGCCCGGGGCTCGATCATCCCCGGCCACGAGAAGACGCCCGGCACGCGCACGCCTCCCTCCCACGTGGAGCCCTTGGCGCACCGGAACGGGGTGTAGGCGGCGTCGGGCCAGGTCTCCATCTCGGGGCCGTTGTCCGAGGAGATGAAGATCATCGTGTTGTCGGCCTGGCCCGTGGCCTCGAGGCGGGCGACCAGGCGGCCCACGATGTCGTCGAGCTCGACGATGGTGTCCTTGTAGGGGTGCTTCGCCGGCGACGAGCCCTGGAACCTCTCCAGGGGGTAGTTGTCGAAGTGGGCGCCCCGGGTGCAGTGGTAGAGGAACCACGGGCGCTCGTCGCCGGCCATGCGGTCGATGAAGGCCTCGGAGTACTCGGCCCAGCGGTCGTCGAGGGTGGACAGCACCGGGATGGTGACCTCTTCGACGTTCTCGGGGTCGCCGCCGCGGGTGGCGTGCACCCAGCACTTGTTGAAGCGCTCGTTGCGCACCCACTCGGTGCGCTCCTCGCTGTAGGCGACCTCCGGGAAGAAGTAGGGGTCGCGCCACTCGGTGTACATGTCTGACACGCTGAGGAAGCCGTAGAAGTCGTCGAAGCCGACGTGCTGGGGCTGCGAGCCGAGGTTCTCGCCCATGTGCCATTTGCCCACGGCCTGCGTGACGTAGCCGGCGTCGCTGAGCTTCTCGGCCAGCGTCACCTCGCCCTCCAGCCCGCCGGGCATGCCGTACATGGGTGGGATGAGCAGGCCGTGGCGCATCGGGAGGCGCCCCGTCATGATCGACGCACGGGACGGCGTGCACGACGGCTCGGAGTAGCACGAGGTGAGCAGCAGGCCGTTGCGGGCGAGGCGGTCGATGTGGGGGGTCGGCGCCCCGGCCATCACCCCGCCGCCGTAGCAGCCGAAGTCGCCCCAGCCGACGTCGTCCATGAGGACGATGAGCACGTTGGGCTTCTTGCCGGTGCGGGCCTCGAGCGCAGCCAGCTTCTCGGCGACCTCCCGTTCCTGGTCGGGGTGCACGAAGCGGGGCTCTCGGTTGTCCGCCACCGGCGTGGTGGCGGCGGTGATCGGGTCGTGGGCCATGGTCCCCCTCAGGTGCCGTCGGACGGCACCGGTCTAGCCGATGGCCTGCCGATGGTGGTCAGGGACCTGCTCATCACGCCGTTCGGCCGCCAGGGGCGTTCACGAGAAATGGGCCGATCGCCCTATCACGTTCGCCGACGCAGCCGTCGATACAAGTCCTTGTCAGAACACGGGTCCAGAAGGATTCCGTGCCAGAAGAAAAAACACGGAGACAAAACGATGATCCTCACCTACGAGTTCCTCGCCAACTGGATGCGTGCCCGCTTCGCCGATTCCGAGCGTGGTGCCTCGCTCGTGGAGTACGCGCTGCTCGTGGCTCTGATCGCCGTCGTCTGCATCGCGGCCGTCACCGTCCTCGGCAAGAACGCCTCCAACAAGTTCCAGAGCGTCGGCACCTCGATCGGCTGATCGACCGCTCGCAAGAGCTTCGGAAAGGGGGCGGGCCCTCGGGCCCGCCCCCTCTTCGCGTCCTGCGGCGGCCGGTGGTCACGTGGTGTCGACGAGTTGGTCGATCTCGAAGAGCTGGTTCAGGTCGATGAGCCCGCCGGCGGCCTCGATCTGGGCGCGGGTCAGCGGCACCGGCGGGATCTCGCCGACGCTGTCGGACAGCGTCACGAGGTAGGCATCGGCGCCCGCCACCTGGGAGAAATCGACGGTGTACTCGCACGAGTCGAAGATGCTGCTCCCGCTGACCTGCTCACCTTCGGCGAAGGGTGTGGGCGGCACCAGGACCTCGCCGTCCGCAGACTCGAGCCCGACGCTGGCGCCGGGCGGCACGCAGTCGGCGTCCCCGGTGAAGATCTGACCCAGGATGTCGCCGAGGTCGTCGGCGGACAGGGTGAGCCGCGCCGTGGCGTCGAGTGGCGGCGGGGGAGGCTCGGTGGTGGTGGTCGTCGTCGGGGCCGGGATCGCGGCCGTCGGTCCGGGCGTGGCGGTGCCACCCGCTTCCTCCGAGGTGTTGCCACGGGCGAGCAGCAGGGCGGCGGCGGCACCAAGCGCGAGGCACACGAGGGCGACGACGAGGACGACGAGCCAGACTCGATGCGGGCGCGCCGGCGCCACTGGCGCGGATGCGGCCACCGGGACCGGTGGAGCGCGGGGCGGCGGCGGCGCGTCGACGGGAGGCTGGACCGGGGTGGCCCCCGCGGTGGTCGGCCAGCCGGTGACCGGGAGCACCCAGGTGTGCTCGATGAGGTTGGTGGTCCCCGCCACGAGCTCGTCGGTCGAGGCCTCGTCCGTGCCGCCGACGAGTCCCGAGAGCACCGCGCGGGCCGACGGCCGCTGGAGTGGGTCCTTGATGAACGCAGCCTCGACGAAGGGACGTACCTCCTGGGGGAGGCCGTCCAAGTCGGGTTCGCCGGAGAGGATCCGCATGGTCACCTCCTCGGGTCCGCCGATGCCGAAGGGCGGCCGCCCGGTGCCGGCGAAGGCGACCAACGATGCCCACGTGAACACGTCCACCGCAGGGGTGGACACCTGACCTGCGGCCTGCTCGGGCGCCATCCACCCTGCCGAACCGATGACGGTGCCCGCCATGGTCAGCGGCATCGAGCCGGCGGCGGCGGCGATGCCGAAGTCGACGAGCTTGGGTTGGTCGGCGGCGAGGATCACGTTGGTGGGTTTCAGGTCGCGGTGGATGACCCCGACCTCATGGATGAGGACGAGGGCCTCGGCGAGCGCCGCGGCCAACGCTCGCAGGCGGGGGCCGTCGAGGGGACCGGCCGTGGCGACGCTGTCGGCCAACGTCGGCCCATCCACGTACTCGACCACCAGGTAGGGCTGGGCCGCCTCGGTGTCGGCCGCCACGAGGGCGGCGACTCGTGGGCCCGACACCCGGCGGAGGGCCTCGACCTCACGGCGGAAGCGCTCTCGGAAGGTCGGGTCGTGCGCGAGATCGGCGCGTACGAGCTTCACCGCGACGCTCTCGCCGGCCGGGCCCTGCCCCAGGTACACCACCCCCATGCCGCCGGCGCCCAGTCGGCCGGTCAGCACGAAGTCGCCCAGGCGCTGGGGATCGTTCGCCTGGAGTGGTGTCACCGCCATCGCGCACAGTCTGCCCGGTACGCAGGCCGCCACCGCAGCACGCGCGCCCTCCCGCTTTGTTCCCGGGCTGCTTCCGAGCACACTGGGCCCATGGCATCGCTCCCGATGGACGACCCACGCGACTTCCTCGGCCTCGACGGCCTCCTCGACGACGAAGAGCGCCAGATCCGCGACACCGTGCGGTCGTTCGTGCAGGACCGCGTGCTCCCCGACATCGGAGCCTGGTTCGACGAGGGCACGTTTCCACGGGACATGGCCAAGGAGATGGGGGCGCTCGGGTTGCTCGGCATGCACCTGGACGGTTACGGGTGCGCCGGCACCAACGCCGTGAGCTACGGGCTGGCCTGCCTCGAGCTCGAGGCCGGCGACTCCGGCTTCCGCAGCTTCGTCTCGGTCCAAGGGTCGCTCGCGATGTTCCCCATCCACGCCTACGGCAGCGAGGAGCAGAAACAGGACTGGCTCCCCCGCATGGCGGCGGGCGAGGCCATCGGGTGCTTCGGCCTGACCGAGCCCGACTCGGGCAGCGATCCGTCGAGCATGCGCACCAACGCGCGGCGCGACGGCTCGGACTGGATCCTCAACGGCACGAAGATGTGGATCACCAACGGGGGGATCGCCGACGTGGCGGTGGTGTGGGCCCGCACCGACGAGGGCATCCGCGGCTTCGTGGTCCCCACCGACACCCCTGGGTTCTCCACCAGCGACGTGCATCGCAAGGTCTCGCTGCGGGCGTCGGTCACGTCCGAGCTCGTGATGGACGACGTGCGCCTGCCCGCCGAGGCCGTCCTGCCCGGGGTGGCCAGCATGCGAGGGCCGCTCTCGTGCCTGAACGAGGCTCGGTTCGGCATCCTCTTCGGTGCGGTGGGGGCGGCTCGAGCCTGCTACGAGGCGGCCCTCGACTACGCCATCGAGCGGGTGCAGTTCGGCAGGCCCATCGCCTCGTTCCAGCTCACCCAGCGCAAGCTGGTCGAGATGATGGTGGCGGTCAACCGGTGCGAGCTCGTGGCGCTGCACCTCGGCCGGCGCAAGGACGCCCACGAGCTCTCGCCCGCGCAGGTCAGCTTCGGCAAGTTCGACAACGTGCGCCAGGCGCTCGAGATCGCCCGGGAGGCCCGTAGCGTGCTCGGCGCCAACGGAATCACCCTCGAGTACCCGGTGATCCGTCACATGAACAACCTCGAGTCGGTGTTCACCTACGAGGGCACGAACGAGATCCACACCCTTGTCCTCGGCCAGGCGATCACCGGCCTGTCCGCTTTCCGCTGACCACACGCAGAGGACCGCTTCTGATGGAGTTCACCGAAGACCACGCCATGTTCCGCAAGACCGTGCGGGACGTCGTCGAGCGTGAGATCAACCCCCATGTGGACGAGTGGGAGGCGGCGGGCATCTTCCCGGCCCATGACCTGTTCGCCAAGCTGGGCGCCCTCGGTCTGCTCGGCCTCGAGTACGACGAGGCCTACGGCGGGCAAGGCGCCGACCACTCGTACACCGTGATCCTCGGCGAGGAGCTCGGGCGCATCCACTGCGGCGGGGTTCCCATGGCCATCTCGGTGCAGACCGACATGGCCACCCCTTCGCTGGCCCAGTTCGGGTCCGAGGGGCTGAAGCAGCGCTATCTGGTGCCCGCCATCAGCGGCGAGGCGGTGGCGGCCATCGCCGTCACCGAGCCCGACGCCGGCTCGGACGTCGCCGCGCTGCGCACCCGGGCGGTGCGAGACGGCGATGACTGGATCATCAACGGCACCAAGCTGTACATCACCAACGGCACCCAGGCCGACTGGCTCTGCCTGCTGGCTCGCACGTCTGACGAGGGGGGCTCGCGCGGCATCTCCCAGATCATCGTTCCGACCGACACCCCGGGTTTCCGGGTGAGTCGAAGCCTCAAGAAGATGGGGATGTGGTCCTCGGACACCGCCGAGCTGAGCTTCGACGACGTGCGGGTGCCGGTGGCCAACACCATCGGCGAGGAGGGTCGGGGCTTCCAGCAGCAGATGGCTCAGTTCCAGAACGAGCGCATGATCGCCAACTACCTGGCCGTCGGCTCGATGGAGCTGGCCATCGAGCGCACGGTCGCCTACCTCCGCGAGCGGGTCGTGTTCGGCAGGCCGCTGGCAGAGAGCCAGCACATCCAGTTCAAGCTCGCCGAGCTGGTGGCCGAGCTCGACGTCGTCCGCCACTACAACTACGCCTGCGCCGACGCCTACCTGCGGGGCGAGGACACCACCCGTTTCGCCACCATCGCCAAGCTGGTGGTCCCGCGGCTCGCCCGTCGCATCGCCGACACGTGCCTCCAATTCCACGGCGGCATCGGGTACATGGACGAGACCTGGGCATCCCGGTACTTCCGGGACAGCCGACTGTGGTCGATCGGGGGTGGGGCGGACGAGGTGATGCTGCGCACCATCGCCCGCATGGACGGCATTGGCAGCTGAGCGCCGGGACCAGCCGGTGGTGAACCGTCCGGCGGGGCGCGCCCTCGTCATCGCCGGCGGTGACGCCCCCAGGGCCGAAGACCTCCTCGGGGAGGGGTCGTGGGAGTGGGTCGTGGCCGCCGACTCGGGCCTGGACCACGCCGAGGCGCTCGGGTTGACCGTCGACCGGGTGGTCGGCGACCTCGACTCGGTGTCGCCGGCTGCGCTGCGGCGTGCCCGTGCTGCCGGGGTGGCCATCGAGGAGCATCCGAGCGACAAGGACGCGACCGATCTCGCCCTGGCCCTCGAAGCCGCCGGCGATCTCGGTGCCGCGCGCCTCCTCGTGGTCGGTCTCGGTGGCGGGCGGCCCGATCACCTCGTCGCGAACCTGCTCCTGCTGGCGTCGCCGGCGTTCGCCGGCGTGGAGATCGACGCCACGACGGCCGATGCCCGCTACGTCGTCGTCCGGTCGCAGCCGCGCGGGCTGCGGGGCCGGCCGGGCGACGTGGTCACGCTGGTGCCGATGCACGGTGGGGCCCGCAAGGTGCACACCGAGGGTCTGCGTTGGCGGCTCCACGGCGACGATCTCCCGGCGGGATCGACCCGTGGGGTCAGCAACGAGCTGACCGGCACCGATGCGTGGGTGGTCGTCGGTGAAGGCGTGCTGCTCGCCGTCCAGCCGCGCTGAGTCGGCGGCCCTCAGGTGGGTCGCCGACCTGCCGATAGCGACAACGATGTCCCGCCACGTCTCGCGGGCGCTCCTCGTCGTCGTCGGCGCCACGGTCCTGCTGGCGCCGCCGGCGATGGCCGAGCGCCGACCCCACACCGGCGCGCTCGTGGACGACCCCGCGGGGGACACCACCACGACCACCGATCCCCCGTCGACGACCACCTCGACGACGGCACCCACGGGCACCAGCACGAGCACGACCTCGACCACGGTGTCACCAGGCGACCCGGGCGCGGGCGGGGACGTGACCGGCGGCGTGGTCCCCGACGGCGACCTGACCGTGCCACCACCGGATGATCCCGACGACGGCCCCCACGTGCACAGCGTCGCCATCGTCGGCGACCTGTCGTCGGCGCGGGACCGCATGGCCACCGCGGAGGCCCGAGCCGAGGAGGCCCGCGTGCGGGTGGAGGACCTCCACCGGCAGCTGGCCGACGTCGAGGCTCGGATCCTCGCCCTCACCGACGAGCAGCGCCAGGCGGTCAAGCGGGTGGAGGAGTCGCGGAACGTCCTGGCCAACCGTGCCGTCGATGCGTACATCCGCGGGAACCTGGGCGACCTCTCGGCCACGCTCGCTGCCGACGACCCGAACGAGGCGAGCCGCAACGAGGCGATGATGGAGAGTGTCCTCGAGGCCGACAACGACGCCGTCGGCGACTACCGCGCGGCCCGGCGGGCGGTGTCCGCCGAGCTGGTCGACCTGGCGGACCAGCGCGTCGAGGTGCTCGGCGACCTCGTCCAGGCCAAGGGCTGGGACAAGGCGATGCGGGAGGACGTCCTCGACGCCCGGGTGCAGCTGCTGGCCTTCGAGGCGGGCAGCGAGATCTTCGTGACGGGCATGCACTTCCCGGTCGGCGACCCGCACAACTTCATCGACAGCTTCCTCGCGGCACGCTCGGGTGGCCGCCAGCACCAAGGCGCCGACATCTTCGCCGCCGCGGGCACCAACCTCCACGCCACCGAGCGGGGGGTGATCACCAACGTGGGCAACAACAGCCTCGGCGGCATCAAGCTCTGGCTCTACGGCGAGAGCGGCACGACCTACTACTACGCCCACCTCCTGCGCTACGCGCCCGGCATCCACGAGGGGATGGTGGTGGAGGCGGGCGACGTCGTCGGCTACGTGGGCAACACGGGCAACGCCGCCACGACCCCTTCGCACCTGCACTTCGAGATCCACCCGAACAACGGGCCGGCCGTGAACCCCACGCCCCTGCTCCGGGTCGTCGACGCCCTCGACGGCGGCGCCGACAGCTCCGTGGCCCGGCGCTGAGGCGCACTCCTAGGGTGGCGGGGTGAGCCCCCTGCGCCCCGGTCGACATCGAGGCCGCCGCGTCCCGAATCACGGCCCACGTCCGCCGGACCCCCGTCCGCGCGCCGGGTGCGGCAGGTTCGTGCCGGCCCGGGTGGTCAAGGCCGTTGATGTGCCATCGGGGCCGTCAACCGGTGGAATAGGCGCATGGGCATGGACGTGACCGAGACGCTCGAGGTGGCGTGCCGCCCCGAGGCGCTGTTCTCGTGGGTCGAGACGCTGGACCGCTATCCCGCGTGGCTCGACATCGTCACCAGCGCCGAGCCCGCTGCGCCGGACGACGGGGACCCGGGGCCGGCGTGGTCGATCGATCTCAAGGGTCGCCTCGGGCCGCTGTCGCGGGCCAAGCGCCTGCGCATGGTCCGCACCGAGCACGACCCGCCGGACCGGGCGGTGTTCGAGCGTCGAGAGCTCGACGGCCGCGCCCACTCGCCCTGGGTGCTCGACGCCTCCGTCGAGGCCACCAGCGACGGGGCCCGCCTCACCATGCGCCTGCACTACGGCGGCGGGCTGTGGGGCCCGGTGCTGGAGCGCATGCTGCGCGACGAGATCGAGCACAGCCGCCCCCGCCTGGCCGCCGCCGTCGAGTCCTGACGCGACGGCGTTTCGGGTTCCCGATTCTGGGATGCGGTGCGGCGCTCGCGGCGGTCTGAGGATTCCCAGAGCGAGACCGGCCGTCAGGGGGCGCGGCGGGCCAGGCGGGTGAGGGAGGCGCCGAGGGCGTAGATCACGCCGGCGTAGACGAGGACGAACTTCAGGTACGCGCAGATCGCCGCCACCTGGGGCGCCGGCGACTCGACGGGGCCGCGCAGCATGTCGAGCAGGGCGATGTTCTCGACCGCGTCGAGGGCGCCGCCCACCCAGGCGGCCCAGGCGAGCACGCCGCCGAGGGAGACCAGCCAGGCGTGGCGGAACACGCGCCGGCCCCAGATGCAGGCCAGTGCGATGGTGCTGGAGTACGCGAGCAGGAACAGGTAGTCGAGGCCCACCCCGAAGGCCGCGTGGATCACATCGCGGTCGTCCCACACCGCCATCACCTCGCGGGCGGCGGCCACACTGCCCGCAACTTCGAGGCCGACGATCCCGTCGCCGCCGGGGTCGAGCAGGAGCAGGGCGGCGCCCACCACCACGGTGACGCCGAGCAGGGGTCGGAACCACACCCGCAGTCGGCCCGGCGGGATCTCGTCGAACGGGTGGTGGACCTCCATCACCTGCCAGCCTCCTCCTCGACCGCCTGCGCCGTCCACCGGCCCCGCCGCTCTGCCACGTCGAGCGGTAGGCCGAAGCACTCGGACAGCGCCTCGGCCGTGAGCACGTCGGCGATGGGCCCGGCTGCCTGGACCCGGCCGTCGCGGAGCAACAGCGCGTGCCCGAAGCCGGTCGGGATCTCCTCGACGTGGTGGGTGACCAGCACCACAGGTGGCGTGGTCGGGTCGGCGGCGAGGTCGCCGAGGCGGCGGACCAGGTCCTCCCGGCCGCCGAGGTCGAGGCCGGCGGTCGGCTCGTCGAGCAACAGCAGACCGGGGTCGCCCATCAGCGTCCGGGCGAGCTGCACACGTTGGCGCTCGCCCGACGAGAGGGTGCCGAAGGGCTGGTCGGCGTGCGCCGCGCACCCCAGACGGTCCAGCAGGACGAGTGCGCGCTCGCGGTCCGCCGCCTCGTAGGTGTTCCACCACGGCTCGAGGGCGGCGTACTTGGCCGTCATCACCACGTCGGCCGCGCTGAGGCCCGGCCGTAGCAGGTCGGCCATCGCCGCGCTGGCCACGCCGATGCGGGTGCGCAGGCGCCGGACGTCGGTGCGCCCGAGGCGCTCGCCCAGCACCTCGACCGTCCCCTCGGTGGGGTGCAGGTAGAGCGAGGCGATGCGCAGGAGCGAGGTCTTGCCGGAGCCGTTGCGGCCGAGCACGACCCAGCGGTCGCCGGTTGCCACCGACCAGGACACGTCGGCGAGCACCCGGTGCCCGTCGACGGCGAGCCCCACTGCGTCAAGTTGCAGCGACGGCGCCCCCGCCGGAGGTGCGGTCGGAGGTGCGCCACCCATCCGACGGGACGCTACCGGTCGCCGGGTAGCGTGATCGGGACCCCATCGACGCCCTCGGACCCACCCTGCTCACCACCGCGCTCGGCCTGCTGGCCGTCCTGCTCTTGATCCTGGCCACGGCGTTCTTCGTCGCGGCCGAGTTCGCGCTCGTCGCCGTGGACCGCAGTCGGGTCGAGCACCTGGCCGGCGAGGGCTCCCGCCGGGCGAAGATCACCCTGAGCGTCCTGCGCCGCCTGTCGTTCCACCTCTCCGGGGCGCAGCTCGGCATCACCGTCGTGTCCCTCGTGCTCGGCTTCGTGGCCGAGCCCACGATCGCCGCGCTCATCGAGCCCGTCGTCGAGCCGCTGGTGGGGGCCAGCTCGAAGGGCGTCTCGGTCGCCATCGCCCTTGGCCTGGCCACCGTGTTCCAGATGGTCGTGGGGGAGCTCATCCCGAAGAACGTCGTGATCGCCCGCCCGACCCGCTCGGCGCTGCGGCTGGCCGCGCCGTTCCGCGCCTACGCCGTCGTCTTCGGCCCGGTGATCTCGCTCTCCGAACGTGCCGCCAACTGGGCCGTCCGCAAGCTCGGCGTCGAACCGCAGGAGGAGCTCTCGGCCGTCCGCTCGCTCCCAGAGCTCGAACTGCTGTTCCGCTCGTCGGCGGCCGAGGGCACCCTCGAGCCGCGGGCCGCCGACCTGCTCACCCGCTCGATCCGCTTCGGCGAGAAGACCGCGGACGACGCCCTGACCCCCCGCACCGCGCTCCAGGCCCTCGAGTCCGAGGCGACGCTTGCGGAGCTGACCGAGCGCAGCCTCGAGACCGGGTTCTCGCGCTTCTTGGTCTACGGCACCGACCTCGACGACGTGCGTGGCGTGGTGCACGTGAAATCCGTCTACGAGATCTCTCCCGAGGAGCGGGCGGCCACACCGGTCTCCGCGGTCATGACCGACGCCTTCGTGGTGCCCGAGAGCCGCGACCTCAGCTCGCTGCTGGTTGAGCTGCGCGAGGCCGGCAGGCACCTCGCCGTGGTCGTCGACGAGTACGGGGGCACCGCGGGCATCGTCACCATGGAGGACCTCATCGAGGAGATCGTCGGCGAGATCGACGACGAGTGGGATCCCGAGCCGCCGGAGCTGTCCGTCGTCCAGCCCTCGGGCGCGTTCCTCCTCTCGGGCAGCCTGCACCCCGACGAGGTGCGCGACGCGTGCGGCTTCGAGGTGCCCGAGGGCGAGTACGAGACCGTCGCCGGGTTCGTCCTCGACCGCCTCGGCCACCTCCCGGTGCCAGGGGAGTGGGTCACCCACGACGGCTGGGAGATCGAGGTGGTCGAGCTGGACCGTCGCCGCATCGACCGCCTCCGACTCGTGCCGCCGGCGGGGCCGCCCGATCCCGAGGACGTTCCGTGATGGACGCCCCTGCACTGCTCTTCACCGTCGCGCTGCTGGCCCTCAACGGGTGGTTCGTGGCCGTCGAGTTCGCGCTCATCACCGCGCGCCGCACGAAGCTCGAGCAGGAGCGCCAGGCCGGGAGCCGTGCCGCCGGCGTGAGCATCGGGCTCATCGACGAGCTCTCCGTGCAGCTCGCCGGCGCCCAGCTCGGGGTCACCGTGGCGTCCCTCCTGCTGGGCTACGTGGCCGAGCCCGCGGTGTCGCACCTGATCGAGTCCGCCATCTCCAGCGTGGTGACCCTGCCCGAGGGCGTGCTCCGCACCATCGGGTTCGTGACGGGCCTGTCGATCGTCGTGCTCGCCCACATGGTGATCGGCGAGATGGTGCCGAAGAACCTCACCCTCGCCGCCCCGGAGCGCACGCTGCGGCTGCTGGCGATCCCCACCCGGGCCCTCACCACGGTGCTGCGACCGGTCATCAGTGCCCTCAACGCCATGGCCAACGCCGGTGTCTGGCTGCTGCGGGTCGAGCGCAAGGACACGCTCTCCGACTTCCACTCGGCCGCCGAGCTGGCCACGATGCTCGAGGCGTCCCGCGAGGAAGGCCTCATCGCCGACGACCAGCACGAGTTGCTGGCCAGCGCGTTGGACTTCGGGGCCGCGCCGGTGTCGACGGTGATGGTGCCCCGGGACGGGGTGGTGCACATCCGGCGCGACCAGACGCCGGCAGAGATCGAGGCGGTGATCCGCAGCAGCGGGCACAGCCGACTGCCGGTCGTGGGCCGCGACCTCGACGAGGTCCTCGGCTTCATCCACGCGAAGGACCTGCTCGCCCTTCGTCCTGACGCCCGGGACGTCCCGCTGCCCGAGCGTCTCCTGCGCACCGAGCTCGTCGAGCTCGACGAGGGTGGCACCGTCGAGGACGCGATGCTGGAGATGCGCCGGCGCCGCCGACACCTCGGGATTGCCCGGGACGCCAGCGGGCGCACCACCGGGCTCGTGACGCTGGAGGACCTGGTGGAGGAGCTCGTCGGCGACATCCGCGACGAGTCCGACCGCGACGAGTCCGAACGCGAGGAGTCCGGGGCGGAGGCCGGCCCGGACGGGGCCACCTCGGGTGGGTGAGCCCCGATGCCGAGCCGCAGCCGGCGGCAGTGGGTAGCCTCGGGCGGGTGCGGATGGCGACGAAGGTGCTCGTGGCCGCCTCCCTGGCGGTGGGCAGCGTGGCCGCCGTCACGGACGCGTCGGCCTCGGACGTCGATGACGCCCGCGCGCGCGCCGAGGCCACCATCCGCGAGCTCGACGAGGCGCAGGGGGACCTGGGCCGCCTCGAGCAGCAGATGTCCGAGGTGGAGCACCGCGTGGAGGTCGCGTCCAACGGCATCGAGGACCTCGAGGCCGAGGTGCAGACCATCGCCGTGGACCAGTACATGCGGGCCGGTGAGCCGCCTGCGCTGGTGCCCCTCGACGCCGACGTCGGCGACCAGCTCCTCGGCAACGAGCTGGCGCGCTTCGTGACCGAGGGCGACACCGACGCCATCGACGCCTACGCCGGCCAGCGGGCCGATCTGGAGGACGCCGCCGCTGAGCTCGACGAGCTGCGTGCCGACCAGGCCGCCGCGGTCGAGCGCCTCGCACAGCGCAACGCCGAGCTCCAGGCGGAGGTGGCCCGCCTCGAAGACCTCGAGCGGGACCGCATCGAGGCCGAGCGCCGGCGCATGGAGGAGGAGCGCCAGCGGCGGGAGGCCGCCGCAGCCGCAGCCGCGACCGCGGCCGCAGCGCCTGCTCCCGGAGAGACCCCCGACGCGAGCACGCCTGCCGGCGGGAGCAGTGCGCCGGCGCCACCCGCCAGCGACGGTGAGTTCCTCTGCCCCGTGCCCGGCTCGACCTTCATCGATTCGTGGGGCGCCCCCCGCTCGGGGGGCCGCAGCCACCAGGGGGTGGACATGATGGCGTCGGCGGGCACCCCGATCTACGCCCCCGTCGACGGCGACGTCTCCCACCGGGGAGTGAGCCTCGGCGGGCTCTCGTTCTTCCTCTACGGCGACAACGGCAACACCTACTTCGGCACCCACCTCAGCGGCTACGCCGCCTCGGGTCACGTCGTGGCGGGCACGGTCATCGGCTTCGTCGGCGCCACCGGAAACGCCAACGGCATCAACCACCTCCACTTCGAGATCTGGCCGGGTGGGGGCGCCCCGGTCAACCCATACCCGACCGTTGCCGCAGCTTGCTGATGATGCGCTGGCGACAGCGCTCGAGCACGTCCTGGTCGCAGCCCTCGAATCGCCGGTGCGGGTCGAGGACCTGCACCGCCTGTCGGGCGGCGCGTCGCGCGAGACCTTCGCGTTCGACGCGGTCGGTCCCGACGGTTCCACACGCCCGCTGATCCTCCAGCGGGAGCGCCCCGGTGGCGCCATCAACACCGGCGGCGGCACCCGCACCGAGGCCGGCCTCCTGCGGGCGGCCGCGGCACAAGGTGTTCCCGTGCCCGCGGTGGTGGTCACCGGCCCCGCCGAGGTGCCGAGGCCGGGGGAGGCCGAGGGCGAGCCACTCGCCGCCGCGTACCTCGTGGTGGAGCGCCTGGAGGGCGAGACCATCCCCCGGCGCATCCTGCGAGACGAGCGCTACGCGGGCGCACGCGGCGAGCTCGCCGCCCAGTGCGGTCGGGCCCTCGCCGGCATCCACGCCATCCCCGTCGACGAGTCCCTCGGGCTGCACGACCTCGACCAGATCACGCAGTTCCGCAACCTCCTCGACGTCCTGGGCGAACCCCACCCGGCCTTCGAGCTGGCCTTCCGCTGGCTCGAGGCCAACCGCCCGCCGACGGGGCCGACGCGGGTCGTCCACGGCGACTTCCGCAACGGCAACCTCATCGTCGGCCCCGAGGGCCTGCGGGCGGTGCTCGACTGGGAGCTGGCCCACCTCGGTGACCCCATGGAGGACCTCGGCTGGCTGTGCGTCAAGGCCTGGCGCTTCGGTGCGACCCCGCCCGTGGGTGGCTTCGGCGAGTACGAGGACCTCTTCGCGGCGTACGCCGACGCTGCGGGCCTGCCCGATGGCGTCGACCACGAGGTGGTGCGCTGGTGGGAGGTGCTCAGCACGGTGAAGTGGGGGGTCATGTGCATCATCCAGGCCGCGTCGCACACCCGACGGGTCTCGCGCTCGGTGGAGCTGGCGGCCATCGGCCGGCGCACCTGCGAGAACGAGCACGACGTCCTGGCGCTGCTGCCATGACGAAGGCCGCCCGACGACGTGGCCCGGAGGGGGCACGGTGACCGCCCCCCACGACTCGCCGACGGCGGCCGAGCTGGTCGAGGCCGTCCGGGAGTTCCTCGAGAACGACGTGCTCGGCGCCACCGAGGGTCGCGTGCAGTTCCACACCCGGGTCGCCATCAACGTGCTCGGCCAGGTGCAGCGGGAGATCGAGTCGGGCGCGGCCATGGCCGAGGCGCACGCCGTGCGCCTCGCGGCCCTGGGCTACGCCGACGACGCGGAGCTGGCCGCCGCCATCCGATCGGGCGAGCTCGACGAGCGCTACGACGAGGTCAAGGCCGCGGTCTGGGCCACGGTGCGCGACAAGCTGGCCGTGGCCAACCCTCGCTACCTCGAATCGTGACCACGATCGCTCCGGTCACGCGGTCCGCAGAGGCGCGGGTGGGGTAGGAGGCCGCCATGCGCCGACTCGTCGCCGGTCCTCGGCTGGACGACGTGCTCGACCCCTACCGAGCGGTCGACCGGGTGCGCTCGGAGGGTGGCGCCTGGGTGCTGGCCAACATGGTCGGCGGGCTCGACGGGAGCGCCGCGGTGGGCGGTCGGGTCGGCGCACTGACCGGGGGAGCGGATGCCGTGCTGTTCCGCCGCTTGCGGGCCCTCGCCGACGTGGTCCTCGTCGGCGCGCGGACCGTGCGGGCCGAGGGCTACGGCCCCGTGCGCCTTCCCGACGACCTGCGGGCCGAGCGGGTGGCCGCCGGCCGTCCACCCGTACCGCCCGTGGCGGTGGTCTCCCGGTCCCTCACACTCGACTGGGCCTTGCCGCTGTTCGCGGATGCCGAGCCGACCAGCCGCACGATGGTGATCACCGCGATCGCCGAGGCCGACACCGTCGTGCGGGCGACTCGCGACGTCGACATGATCGTGGTGTCGGACGCTTCCCCAGATGGTGCCGTCGCTCCCGACGCGCTCTTGGCGGCGCTGGCCGACCGCGGCCACCGCATCGTGCTCTGCGAGGGCGGTCCCACGCTGCTCGGCGAGTTCGTGGCCGCCGGCCGTCTCGACGAGCTGTGCCTGACCGTCGCTCCCGTGATCGGGGGAGACCCTCTGCCGGTGGTCACCACCGTCCCCGGCACGGCGCTGCGGACCTTCGCCCTGTGCCATGCCGCGACGGACGACGGCTCGCTCTTCCTGCGCTACGAGGCGGCCCGCGATGGGCGTTGATCCGACGGTGGCGGCCCCCGACGAGGGGGTCGCACAGGACTTCGACGAGCTGATGGCTCAGATCGCCACGGCCATGGTGGTCGTGACCGTCGCGGTCGACGGTGAGGCCTCCGGCTGTCTCGTCGGCTTCCACACCCAGTGCAGCATCAACCCCCGCCGCTACGCGCTCTGGCTCTCGAAGGCCAACCACACCTACGAGCTGGCACCGCGGGCCCACACCCTCGCCGTGCACTTCCTCGACGAGGGAGACGAGCGGTTGGCCGAGCTCTTCGGCGGCCTGACGGGCGACGAGGTCGACAAGTTCGAGCGCACGCGCTGGTCACCGGGGCCGGGTGGCGTGCCCCTCCTCGACGACTGCCGCCATCGCCTCGTGCTCGCTCGCCACGCCCTGTTCGACGCGGGTGAGGACCACGTGTGCCTGGTCGGGGACCCGATCGCCGCGTCCGTCGCCGGGGAGTTCACGCCGTTGCGGCTCCCCGATGTCGTGGACATCGAGCCCGGTCACGAGGCCGACGAGGAGCGCCACGACGGGTGAGGTGGTGGGACGCGTGGCGCCGACGTGGTCGGTGACAGTGTCAGGCTCCGATGGCGTGGTACCCGCCGTCGACGTGCAGGAGCTCGCCGGTCGTTGCGGGGAACCAGTCCGAGAGCAGCGCCACGCAGGCCTTGGCGACCGCGGAGCTGTCGTTCACGTCCCAGCCGAGCGGGGCACGGGCGTCCCACACGTCCTCGAAGGCCGAGAAGCCGGGGATCGAGCGGGCGGCCAGGGTCTTGACGGGCCCGGCGGCCACGAGGTTGACCCGGATCTGCTGCGCCCCGAGGTCCCGGGCGAGGTAGCGCGAGGTCGACTCGAGGGCGGCCTTGGCCACGCCCATCCAGTCGTACGCCGGCCACGCCACCCGTGCGTCGAAGTCGAGGCCCACGATGGAGCCGCCCCCGCTCATCAGGGGCACGACCGCGTCGGCCACCGCCCGCAGCGAGTAGGCGGAGACCTGCACGGCGACGGAGACGTCGGCCCAGGTGGTGTCGAGGAACTGGCCGCCGAGGCAGGTCTCGGGGGCGAAGCCGATGGCGTGCAGGGCGCCGTCGACGGTGCCCCAGCGCTCGGCCAGGGCGTCGCGCACCGCCGCGGGGTGGGTGTCGTCGGTGACGTCGAGCTCGAGGACGTCGGCCTCGGTCGGCAGCTTGCGGGATGTGCGCTGGGTGAGGCGCATCCCCCGGCCGGCGCCGGTGAGGACGACCTCGGCGCCCTCCTCCTGGGCGAGCTTGGCCACCCCGAACGCGAGCGACGCGTCGGTGAGCACACCGGTGATGAGGAGACGCTTGCCGTCGAGGAGGCCCATGACCGAGACAGTACGGCGCACGGCGGATGCGCGGGTCGGGAGGGGCCACCGATAACCTCGCGGCCGTGAAGATCGGAGTGTTGGGAGGGACCGGTCCGGCCGGTCGGGCGATGGCGGCCCGACTCGCGTCCGGCGGGTTCGACGTCGTCATCGGGTCGCGTTCGCGCTACCGGGCCATGGAAGAGCGGGATCGCCTGCTCGAACGGTGGCCCGACCGCAACCTGTCCGTGGATTCGGAGGACAACGAGGGGGCGGCCTCAGCCGACGTCGTCGTCATCGCCACGCCGTGGGATGCCGCGGCGTCCACGGCGGCCTCGGTCTCGCGCCAGCTTCGCGGCAAGGTGGTCATCTCCATGGCCAACGCCCTCGCCAAGGTCGGCCACGAGTTCCAGCCGCTGGTGCCGCCCCGCGGCTCGGTGGCGGCGAGCGTGCAGGCCGCAGTGCCGAAGTCGCTCGTGGCGGCCGCCTTCCACCACGTGCCCGCCAAGGAGCTCGGCGACCTCGACCACCCGGTCGAGAGCGACGTGCTCATCTGCTCGGACCATCCCTCGGCCACCGAGACGACCGCCGAGATCGTCCGCAAGCTCGCCGACATGCGTCCCCTCGATGCAGGGGAGCTGTCCAACGCCGCCCCCATCGAGGCCTTCGCCGCAGTGCTGCTCCAGCTCAACGTGCGCTACAAGACGCGGGCCGCGGTGAAGTTCACCGGCATCGACGAGTGACCTCGCCGGGGGGCGAGGCGCCTCTGCGGCTGTACGACACGGCTCGGCGTGAGGTCGTCGACTTCACTCCGGGACCGATCGTCACGATGTACACGTGCGGCATCACGCCGTACGACTCGTCCCATCTCGGCCACGCCGCCGTGTACCTCGCCTACGACGTCCTCCAGCGCCGCCTGCGCGACCGAGGTCACGAGACCCGCTGCGTCCGCAACGTCACCGACGTCGATGACGACATCTTGCGCAAGGCCCGCGAGCTCGGGGTCCACTACCTCGACCTCGCTGCGGCCGAGATGATCAAGTTCGACGCCGACGTGGACGCACTCGGTGTCCTGCCGTGCTGGAGCGAGCCGCGCGCCACCTCGGCCATCGCCGACATCCGGGGCTTCATCGGCATGGTGCTCGACCAGGGCTACGCCTACGAGTCGGGCGGCGCGGTCTACTTCGACGTTGGCTCGTTCCCCCGCTTCGGCCAGATCAGCCACCTGTCCCGCGAGGAGATGCTCGCCCTGGCGGCCGAGCGCGGTGGCAACCCCGCCGACCCCAACAAGCGCGATCCCCTCGACTTCATCCTGTGGCAGCCGTCCGCCGACGACGAGCCCGCCTGGGAGTCGCTGTGGGGGCCCGGCCGACCCGGCTGGCACATCGAGTGCTCGGCACTGGCGCTGCGCGAGCTCGACACGACCATCGACCTGCACGGTGGCGGGGCCGACCTGATCTTCCCCCACCACGAGTGCGAGGCGGCCCAGTCCGAGGCAGCCACCGGCCAGCCCTTCGTCCGCCACTGGATGCACCAGGCCATGGTCCGGATGGACGGAGAGAAGATGTCGAAGTCGCTCGGCAACCTCGTGTTCGTCCACGATCTCCTCGAGGACCACGACGCGCGAGCCATCCGCCTGGCAGTGGTGTCCCACCACTACCGCGACTCCTGGGAGTGGGACGCCACGTTGATGCCGGAAGCCTCGGCACGCCTCCAGCGGTGGGTCGCGGCGGGCGACGGTGACGGGGGCCTGGACGAGGTGCGAGCCGCCCTCGACGACGATCTCGACACGCCCCGGGCGGTCGCCGCCATCGACGCCGCGGCGGCGGCCGGCCACGGCGTGAGCGACGCCGCCGCTCTGCTCGGCGTCCACCTCGCCGTCTGACAGTGACAATGGTGAGTGGGGCTGGCGCACCGATCCGGCGCACCGACTGACCGACGTCGTGTCCCGAATCCGACTCGTCGGCCGGCAGGCGCCGTCCTCCGCATGGTCGCCACCACGTGAGCGAGGCCCGCGGTAGCCTGCCGCGGAGCACACGACGAGCGAGCGAGGGGGGCACGTGGCACGAGAGGCAGGCCGGCTGTACCCACTGGCTCGCGCGGTGATGTCGCCGGTCTTCCGCT
>RRZU010580403.1_pt1 | contig 20448 bp, 10 predicted proteins | sample 2165561 | NCBI WGS metagenome assembly RRZU01 (sample SAMN10456909, study PRJNA506462) | wastewater metagenome | isolation source: wastewater sludge | place: USA: Moscow, Idaho | reverse complement strand
TCTTGCCATTCCGGTCGGATCATGTCCTCCAAGACCCGCACTGCCTGGCTGTTCCTCGCGCCGATGCTGGTGACGCTGCTGATCGTGGCAGCGTGGCCGCTGGGGCGCACCATCTGGTTCAGCTTCACCGACGCCAACCTCAACGACATGGGCGCTGCGCGCTTTGTCGGGCTGGAGAACTATTTCGGCGAATACGGCCTCTTCGCCAACCCGAACCACACCGAGGGCTTCTGGCTCAGCGACTGGGGCATCTCGATCCTGAACACGCTGCAGTTCTCGCTGGTGTCGGTGCTGCTGGAGACGATGTTCGGCCTGGGGGTAGCGCTGCTGCTCAACCAGGAGTTCAAGGGCCGTGCGCTGGTGCGCGCCGCGGTGCTGGTGCCCTGGGCGATCCCGACCATCGTGTCGGCCAAGATGTGGGGCTGGATGCTGCATGACCAGTTCGGCGTCATCAACGCGATCCTGCAGGGCTGGGGCCTGATCGACGCCAAGGTGGCCTGGACGGCCGATCCGCAATATGCGCTGTGGACCGTGGTGGTGGTCGATGTCTGGAAGACCACGCCCTTCATGGCGCTGCTGATCCTGGCGGCGCTGCAGACGCTGCCCAAGGACTGCTACGAGGCCGCGCATGTCGACGGCGTGCATCCGCTGCGGGTGTTCTGGTCGGTGACGCTGCCGCTGATCCGCCCGGCGCTGATGGTGGCGGTGATCTTCCGCCTGCTCGACGCGCTGCGGGTGTTCGACCTGATCTATGTGCTGACCTCGAACAACAACAGCACCATGAGCATGTCCGGCTTCGTGCGCCGCGAGATGGTCGACAACGGCTACATGGGCTATGGCTCGGCGGCGTCGACGGCGCTGTTCCTCATCATCGGTCTGGCCACGGTCGTCTACATGCGACTGGGTCGGATGAAGCTCTCGGAGGATGCGTGATGCAACGCTCTCCCGCCGCCACCGCGGCCCTCTACACGCTGGCGCTGCTGGTCACGCTGGTCTCGGTCTTCCCCTTCGTCTACGCGATCACCACCTCGCTGAAGACCGGCTCGGAGCTGTTCTCCACCTCGCTGTGGCCGGAGAACGGCAGCCTGGCCAACTACATCAGTCTCTTCACGGTGGCCGAGCAGCCCTTCGGGCGCCATGTCGTCAACTCGGTGGTGGTGTCGACGCTGGTGGTGGTGCTGTCGCTGTTCGTGGGCGTGACCGCGGCCTATGCGCTCGGGCGCATCAGCTTCAAGGGTCGCGGCCTGCTGCTGACCACCATCCTGGGCGTGTCGATGTTCCCGCAGGTCGCGGTGCTGGCGGGCATGTTCGAGATGATCCGCGCGCTGGGCCTGTACAACCGCTCGCTCGGCCTGGTGCTGCCCTACCTGATCTTCACGCTGCCCTTCACCGTCTGGGTGCTGACCACCTTCATGCGCCAGCTGCCCAAGGAGCTGGAGGAGGCCGCGATCATGGACGGCTGCAGCCCGTGGCGGATCATCAAGGATGTCTTCCTGCCGCTGCTGTGGCCGGCGCTGGTGTCCACCGGGCTGCTGGCCTTCATCGCGGCCTGGAACGAGTTCCTGTTCGCGCTGACCTTCGTCATCGACAACAACGAGCGCACCGTGCCGGTGTCGATCTCGCTGATCTCCGGCGCCAGCAAGTACGAGATCCCGTGGGGAAAGATCATGGCCGCCTCGGTGCTGGTCACGCTGCCCCTGATCGGTCTGGTGCTGGTGTTCCAGAAGAAGATCGTCTCCGGCCTGACGGCGGGCGCGGTCAAGGGTTGATGAACAGGCAAACGAGGTCTTCCGCATGGCTCAGAACAGCAACTGGTGGCGCGGCGGCGTCATCTACCAGATCTACCCGCGCAGCTTCGCCGACAGCAACGGCGACGGCATCGGCGACCTGCCCGGCATCACCGCGCGGCTGGAGCATGTGGCGCGGCTCGGCGCCGACGGCATCTGGCTGTCGCCCTTCTTCAGGAGTCCGATGAAGGACTTCGGCTACGACGTCAGCGACTACTGCGATGTCGAGCCGATGTTCGGCACGCTCGACGACTTCCGCGCGCTGGTGGCGCGGGCCCATGCGCTGGGCCTGAAGGTCATGATCGACCAGGTGCTGTCGCACACCTCGGACCAGCATCCGTGGTTCGTCGAGAGCCGCGCCAGCCGCGACAACCCGAAGGCCGACTGGTATGTGTGGGCCGACGCCCGGGACGACGGCACGCCGCCGAACAACTGGCTCTCCATCTTCGGCGGCAGCGCCTGGCAGTGGGACACGCGCCGCTGCCAGTACTTCCTGCACAACTTCCTGAGCAGCCAGCCGGACCTGAACTTCCACAACCCGGCGGTGCAGGACGCGATCCTGGCGACCGTCAGGTTCTGGCTGGACCTGGGCGTCGACGGCTACCGGCTCGACACCGCCAACTTCTACTTCCACGACGCCGAGCTGCGCAGCAACCCCGGCCGCGGCGCGCCCGACCCGAGCAAGCCCGATCCGGCGGTCAACCCCTTCAATCCCTACGGCTGGCAGCGCCATCTCTACGACAAGAGCCGGCCCGAGAACCTCGTCTTCCTGCAGCGCCTGCGTGCGCTGCTCGACCAGTATCCCGACACCACGATGGTGGGCGAGATCGGCGACGACGACGGCCTGGCGCGGGTGGCCGAGTACACCGCCGGCGGCGACAAGCTGCACATGGCCTACTGCTTCGACCTGCTGGGCGAGCGCCATGACGCGCCCTTCGTGCACGGGGTGCTCGAGCGCTTCGGCCGCATCGTCGGCAGCGGCTGGCCGTGCTGGGCGCTGTCCAACCATGACGTGACCCGCGTGGCCACCCGCTGGGGCGGACCTGAGCCCGATCCGGCGCTGCTGCGCCTGGCGCTGGCGCTGCAGGCCAGCCTGCGCGGCAGCGTCTGCCTGTACCAGGGCGAGGAGCTGGGCCTGCCCGAGGCCGACGTGCCCTTCGAGGATCTGCAGGACCCGTACGGCATCACGATGTGGCCGCAGTACAAGGGCCGCGACGGCTGCCGCACGCCGATGCCGTGGTCGGCCGAGGCGCCCGACCTGGGCTTCGGCAGTGGCGCGGCGCGGCCGTGGCTGCCGCTGTCCGAGGCGCAGCGCGCGCTGGCGGTCGACCGCCAGGAGGCCGATCCGGGCTCGATGCTGCAGGCCGCGCGCCGGCTGCTGCACTGGCGCCGCACCCAGCCGGCGCTGGTGCACGGCGAGCTGATGCTGCTGCCGGTGCACGAACAGGTGCTGGCCTTCGTGCGCGAGCACCAGGGCGAGCGGGTGCTGTGCGCCTTCAACCTGAGCGCGCAGCCCGCCGAGCTGGCGCGGCCGGCTGGGCTGGCGCTGGCGCAGCAGCTCGACAGCGGCATCGGCGGCGCGCAGCCGGTCGGCGCCACGCTGCAGTTCGCGCCCTGGGGCGTGCTGCATGCCCGGCTGGCCTGAGCGCCAGGACTTCCCTTCTTTCCCGAGACCTTCCCGAGATCGAGATCGCCATGTCCCGCATCGACTTCCAGCAGATCAACAAGCGCTATGCGCCCAACCTGCCGCTGACCATTCACAACGCCACGCTGACGATCGGGCAGGGCGAGTTCTGCGTCTTCGTCGGCCCCTCGGGCTGCGGCAAGTCGACGCTGCTGCGCATGGTGGCCGGCCTGGAGGACATCAGCTCGGGCGACCTGTCGATCGGCGGCCGGCGCGTCAACGACCTGCCGCCGGCGCAGCGCGGCGTGGCGATGGTGTTCCAGAGCTATGCGCTCTATCCGCACATGACGGTGCGCGAGAACATGGCCTTCGGCCTGAAGGTGTTCGGCGCCGACAAGGCGGCGATCGAGCAGAAGGTGAAGAAGGCGGCCGACATCCTGCAGCTCACCCCGCTGCTCGACCGCCTGCCCAAGGCGCTGTCGGGCGGCCAGCGCCAGCGGGTCGCCATCGGCCGCGCCATCGTCAAGGAGCCGGATGTCTTCCTGTTCGACGAGCCGCTGTCGAACCTGGACGCGGCGCTGCGGGTGCAGACCCGGCTGGAGATCGCCAAGCTGCACCATGACATCGGCCGCGCCAGCATGATCTACGTGACGCACGACCAGGTCGAGGCGATGACGCTGGCCGACAAGATCGTGCTGCTGCGCGCCGGCGAGAAGGTGCAGACCGAGGGCAGCGTGGCGCAGTTCGGCACGCCGATGGACCTCTACCACCGCCCGCAGAACCTGTTCGTGGCCGAGTTCATCGGCAGCCCGAAGATGAACATCCTGCCGGGCCGGCTGATCGCCGCCGAGGCCACGCATGCGGTGGTCGACGTGCTGGGCGTGGCGGTCACGGTGGCGGTGGACGCGCGCCGCGCCAAGGCCGGCGAGGCGGTCTCGCTGGGCATCCGGCCCGAGCACCTGCTGCACGGCGAGGCCGAGGGCGCAGGTCTGCCGGTGCGGGTGCGTCACCTCGAGCGCCTGGGCGAATCGTCGATGCTCTACCTGGATCCGCAGGCGGCTGCCGCCTCCAGCGCGGCGGTTGCGCTGCCGCTGATGACGCTGCGCATCGAGGGCCACGCGATCCAGGGCGCCGGCCAGTCGATGCAGCTGCGGCTGCGTCCCGAGCAGTGCCATCTGTTCGATGCGGCCGGTCAGGCCTTCGCGCGGACCGTCGAGCTGCCGACCTGAGCCGAGACGAACTGGAGCCCGAGCATGAACCAGACCGTGAACCAGACCCTGAACCCGCGCCACGACTGGTGGAAGCAGTCCGTTGTCTACCAGATCTACCCGCGCAGCTTCCAGGACACCAATGGGGATGGCATCGGCGATCTGCCGGGCATCACCAGCCGGCTCGATCACCTGCAGCAACTCGGGGTCGACGTGGTCTGGCTGTCACCGATCTACGCCTCGCCGCAGGACGACAACGGCTACGACATCAGCGACTACCGCAATGTCGCCCCCGAGTTCGGCACGATGGCCGACTTCGACGCGATGCTGGCCGGCATGCACGCGCGGGGCATCAAGCTGATGATGGATCTGGTCGTCAACCACAGCTCCGACGAGCACGAGTGGTTCCGCCAGGCCCGCTCCAGCCGTGACAACCCGTACCACGACCACTACATCTGGCGCGACCCCAAGCCGGACGGCTCGCCGCCCACCAACTGGGAGGCCGCCTTCAACGGCTCGGTGTGGGAATGGAACGAGCCGACCGGCGAGTACTACCTGCACATGTTCAGCCGCAAGCAGCCGGACCTGAACTGGGAGAACCCGGCGCTGCGGGCCGAGGTCTACGACGTCATGCGCTTCTGGCTCGACAAGGGCGTCGACGGCTTCCGCATGGACGTGATCAACATGATCTCGAAGCCGTGGAACGCCGACGGCAGCCTGCCTGATGCGCCCGTCGTGCGCGAGGGCTTCCTGCAGCCCAGCTTCCCGATGACCTGCAACGGTCCGCGCCTGCTGGAGTTCCTGCGCGAGATGCGCGAGCAGGTGCTGGACCACTACGACACCATCACCGTCGGCGAGGCGCCGCTGGCCACCATCACGCAGGGCCGCGAGCTGACGAACCCCGAGACCGGTGCGCTCAACATGCTGTTCCAGTTCGAGCACATGGACCTCGATTCCGTCGGGGGGACGGTCGGCGGCAAGTGGGCCTTCAAGCCGCTCGACCTGCGTGACCTGAAAGCCACCATGACGCGCTGGCAGGAGGCGCTGGCCGGCCAGGGCTGGAACAGCCTGTATCTGTCCAACCACGACCAGCCACGCCCGGTGTCGCGCTTCGGCGATGACGGGCGCTACCGGGTCGAGTCGGCCAAGATGCTGGCGATCTTCCTGCACGGGATGCAGGGCACGCCCTACGTCTACCAGGGGGAGGAACTCGGCATGACCAATGTCGCCTTCCCGTCGATCGAGGACTACCAGGACATCGAGAGCCTCAACATGTACCGCGTCGCCACCGAGGAGCGCGGACAGGATCCTGCCGAGGTGATGGCGTCGATCTACGCCAAGGGCCGCGACAACGCCCGCACGCCGATGCACTGGAATGCCGGTGCCAATGCCGGGTTCACCTCCGGGACGCCATGGCTGAAGCTGAATCCGAATTTTGCGCAGATCAACGCCGCGCAGGCGGCAGAGGATCCGGACTCGGTGCTTCACCACTACCGGCGCCTGATCGCGATGCGGCGCGTGCATCCGGTGCTGGTGCATGGCCGCTACGCGCTGCTGCTGCCCGACCACGCACAGATCTACGCCTACACCCGGACGCTGGGCACCGGCGACAGCGCCGAACGCTGGCTGATCGTCTGCAATTTCAGCGGCGATGGCCCGGTCTTCGACCTGCCGGCCGACGTGGCGGCGAGCACATGCGACTGGATGCTTGGCAACTATCCGCCGTGCGAGGGCGATGCGCTGCACGGCTCGCCACTGCGGCCCTGGGAAGCGCGCATGCTGCGCCTGCATGCCTGAGCGCCGACCGCCCCCTGTCGCTCCCATGACGATCGACGGATGCGGTGGCCGCGCCCCGGCGTGTCCTGAGCCCGCCCGGTGAAACGCGGCGCGGTCGGGCCGCGCTTTTTTCGATCTGAAGACGAAATCGATTGCAATACGGCCTCCAGCCGGCGACCCCCATGCTGCACCCCCGAAAGAAGGAGAGAACGACCATGGCCACGACGCCCACCTCCGCCCGTCCTGCCGTGCCGCCGTGGCGCGCCCCTGACGATCAGACCGGCCGCATCCATGCCGCGGTGCAGGCCGGCTGCGGCCGCCACGCCGACTGGCCGGCCTTCGACGCGCGGCTGCGCCGCCATGTCGCGACGCTGCGCAACGAGCTGGCCTGGCTCTACGGCAGCCGCGACGACTTCGAGGCCGTCGTGGTGCGGCTGGTGCAGACCGCCTTCGAGGCCTGGTGCGGACGGCCGGCCGTGCTGAAGGCGCTCGACGAGCAGCGCGAGCGCGATCCGCAGTGGTTCCAGTCGCAGCGCATGCTCGGCGGCGTCTGCTATGTCGACCTCTTCGCCGGCGACTTCCGCGGCATCGAGGCGCAGATCCCGTACTTCCAGGAACTCGGGCTGACCTACCTGCACCTGATGCCGCCCTACCTGTGCCCGGAGCCGCACAACGACGGCGGCTACGCGGTCAGCAGCTACCGCGCGACCAAGCCGGCGCTCGGCACGATCGAGGACCTGCGCCACCTCGCGGAGAAGCTGCGCGAGGCCGGCATCTCGCTGGTGCTGGACTTCGTCTTCAACCACACCTCCGACGAGCACGAGTGGGCGGTGGCGGCGCGCGCGGGCGATCCGGTCTGCCGCGACTACTACCACATCTACCCCGACCGCCAGCAGCCCGATGCCTTCGAGCGCACGCTGCGCGAGATCTTCCCCGACGAGCACCCGGGCGCCTTCAGCCAGCTCGACGACGGCCGCTGGGTCTGGACCACCTTCCACTCCTACCAGTGGGACCTGAACTACGGCAACCCGGAGGTCTTCCGCGCGATGGCCGGCGAGATGCTGTTCATCGCCAACCTGGGCGTGGAGTTCCTGCGCATGGACGCGGTGGCCTTCGTCTGGAAGCGCCTGGGCACGCCCTGCGAGAGCCTGCCGGAGGCACATCACCTGCTGCGCGCCTACAACGCGCTGGCGCGCATCGCCGCGCCGGCGCTGCTGTTCAAGTCCGAGGCGATCGTGCATCCGGACGAGGTGGTCTCCTACATCTCGCCGGCCGAGTGCCAGGTCTCGTACAACCCGCTGCAGATGGCGCTGCTGTGGAACACGCTGGCCACCCGCGAGGTCAACCTGCTGCAGCTGGCGCTGGCCGAGCGCCACCACCTGCCCGAGGGCACCGCCTGGGTGAACTATGTGCGCAGCCATGACGACATCGGCTGGACCTTCGCCGACGAGGACGCGGCGCGCTTCGGCATCGACGGATTCGACCACCGCCAGTTCCTGAACCGCTTCTACGTCGACCGCTTTCCCGGCAGCTTCGCGCGCGGCGTGCCCTTCCAGGACAACCCGGCCACCGGCGACTGCCGCATCTCCGGCACCTGCGCGGCGCTGTGCGGGCTGGAGCAGGGCGACCCGCACGCGGTCGCGCGCATCCTGCTGCTGCACGGGGTGGTGCTGTCGAGCGGCGGCATTCCGCTGATCTATCTCGGCGACGAGATCGGCCAGGGCAATGACGCCGGCTATGCCGACGATCCGGCCCGCGCCGGCGACAGCCGCTGGGTGCACCGGCCGATGCGCGATCCGCGCCGCCATGCCGAGCGGCTCGATCCGAGCACCGCGGCCGGGCGCATCCATGCCGGCCTGCGCCACCTGATCTCGCTGCGCCGCCATCTGCCGGCCTTTGCCGGCGGCCGGCTGCTGCCGTTCTGGAGCCGCCATCCGGCGGTGCTGGGCTACCGGCGCCCGGCGCCGCAGGGCGACGACGCCCGCGGCGGCGTGCTGGTGCTGGCCAACTTCAGCGAGCGCCCGGCCAGCGTGCTGCCCGAGGTGCTCTCTGCCCAGCCTGCGACAATGGTCGACCTGATCGGCCAGACCGCCTTCGATCTGCGCGCCGGCCTGACGCTGGCGCCGTACCAGATGGTCTGGCTGGTCGCGAGCGGCGCCTGAGTTCCCGGTCTTCCGGAAGACGGGCCCGTTCCTTGCAAGCCTGTCCGGCATCCGGACGACATGCCTTCCATGACCGACTTCCGCATTCCCTCCTTCGATCCGGCCGATGTCGCCGACCCGGCCGCGCGCGCGCGCCTTGACGAGCTGACCCGCCAGGCGCGCGAGATCATCCTGGCGCGCCAGGATCCCGACACCGGCCTGCTGCCGGCCAGCACCGCGATCACGGTGCATGGCGACTACACCCATGCCTGGGTGCGCGACAACGTCTACAGCATCATGGCGATCTGGGCGCTGGCCCACGCCTGGCGCGCGCGCGACGCGGCGCAGGCGGCCGAGCTCGACGCACGGGTGATCCACCTGATGCGCGGCCTGCTCGCGGCGATGATGCGCCAGTCGGCCAAGGTCGAGCGCTTCAAGCACACCCAGCATCCGCTCGACGCGCTGCACGCCAAGTACTCGACCCGCAGCGGCGAGCCGGTGGTGGGCGATGCCGAATGGGGCCATCTGCAGCTCGACGCCACCGCGATCTTCCTGCTGATGCTGGTGCAGATGAGCGCCGGCGGCCTGCAGATCGTGCGCTCGCGCGACGAGCTGATGTTCGTGCAGAACCTGGTCTGGTATCTGGCGCATGCCTGGCGCACGCCCGACTACGGCATCTGGGAGCGCGGCAACAAGCGCAACGACGGCCGCGCCGAGATCAACGCCAGCTCCGTGGGCATGGCCAAGGCGGCGCTCGAGGTCGCCAGCGGCGCGCGGCTGCTGGAAGACGGCCCCGCCATCCATGTGCCGGCCGAGGCGATCGCGCATGCGCGCCACACGCTGGAGAACCTGCTGCCGCGCGAGTCCGAGTCCAAGGAGACCGACGCGGCGCTGCTGTCGATCATCGGCTTCCCGGCCTTCGCGGTGGGGGACGCCGCGCTGGTCGAGCGCACCCGGGCGACCATCGTCGGCCGGCTGCAGGGCCGCCACGGCTGCAAGCGTTTCCTGCGCGACGGCCACCAGACCGCGGTCGAGGACCACAGCCGGCTGCACTACGAGCCCGGCGAGCTCCAGCGCTTCGAGCACATCGAGTCGGAGTGGCCGCTGTTCTTCTGCTATCTGCTGCTCGATGCGCAGCTGCGTGGCGACGAGGCGGCCGCGCGCGACTACCGCCTGCGCCTGGAGGCGCTGATGGTCGAGCAGGGCGGCCAGCGCCTGCTGCCCGAGCTCTACATCGTGCCGGCCGAGACGGTCGAGGCCGAGCGCGCCGCGCCGCAGAGCCAGGCCCGGGTGCCCAACGACAACGTGCCGCTGGTGTGGGCGCAGAGCCTCTATCTGGTCGGCGTGCTGCTGCAGGAGCGGCTGGTGGCGCCGCAGGTGCTGCTGCCGCGCGGCCGCCGCCCCGGCGTGCTGGCCGGGCGGGTGGTGCCGCCGGAGCCGGTGCGCATCCAGGTCGCGCTGCTGGCGGCCGACCGGCTGGTGCAGGCGCGCCTGGCCGCGCACGGCATCCGCAGCCAGACGCCGGCGGAGATCGCGCCGGTGCAGCTGCGCTATGCCGAGGATCTCGAGATCGCGCTGGCCAGCGTCGGCCGGGTCGACGCGCTCGGCCTGAGCGGGCGCCCGCGCGGGCGGCTCGGCAGCCTGTCGACCAGCCAGGTCTTCCGCGCCGGGCATGAGGCCAGTGCGGCCGGTGCGGCCGGCGCGTCGTCATCGGCGGCCTCCGCGCTGATGCTCTTCCTGCCGTCGTTCTACGGCCGCCAGGGCTTCTACCTGACGCTGGACAACCGGCTGCTGGTCGACGAGCTGCATGCCGAGCTGGCGACGCTGCGCCGCCACTGGCAGGTGCGCGACCAGCAGGGCCAGCCGCTGCTGACGCTGCTGATCGGCGAGCCGATGCTGGAGGCGGACGGCGCGGATGCGCTGATCGGCTTCCTGCAGTCGCTGGGCGTCGGGCTCGACGAGCCGGAGGTGCAGATCGGGCCGCTGGCCGAGCTGCTGCCGCGGGTGCGCTGCACCCCGCTCGACGGGCTGGAGTCGCTGGCCGCGTCGGCCCGCCCGGTGGCGGGTATCGGCAGCGGCGCCGCGCTCACGGTCGACCTGAACTGGGAGGAAGGCGCGACCCGGCCGCTGACGCCGGCGCGCGCCGCCGCGCTCGAGCACGAGGAGGACGCGCATGCGCTGCAGCGCCAGCTCGCGCGCAGCCGCAATCCCTACGAGCAGATCGAGATCCTGGGCCTGCTGGTGCGCCGCGGCGGCGCCCGCTGGGGCACCGAGCGCGGCCTGTCGGTCTGGCAGATGACGCAGGCGCTCTACGAGCGCGCCTGCCGCGAGCGCCACTGGGGGCTGATCCGCCGCGCCGCCGCGGTGCTCGATGTGCACGACACCGCGCTGGAGGAGGCGGTCGCGCAGATCGTCGCGCGCCAGAAGCGCATCGTCGTCGGTCGCAGCTATGGCGACGGTGCGGTCATCGACCGGCCGCTGCCCAGCGCCGAGATCTTCGAGCGCATCCGCCGCTTCGGCGGCGACGATGCGCGCGCGCGCGTGCTGCTGCAGGAGGTGGTGCTGCTCCTGGGCACGCTGATCAAGGCCGACGCGCCGCTGCTGCGCGGCACGCTGACCCTGCGCGCCTGGTACCTGATCCTGCTGATCACCGGCTGGCTGGCGCGCGAGCACGGCCTGACCCAGGCCGAGGGCTTCGACTTCCTGCTGTCGCTGAGCCCGCAGGCCATCCTGCGCCGGCTGCGCGAGGTGATCGCGCACGAGCAGGAGATGGGCCGCAACCTGCTGCGGCTGCAGTCGCTGCATGGCCGGGTCAGCCGCGACGGCGGCCCGCTGGCGCGGGTGCGCTTCCCGGCCTCGGCCGATCCGGTGCTGGACGATGCCTCCGGCGGCTGGCTGGCCTGGCGCGAGGTGCGCGGCGTGCTGACCCGCCTGCCCGAGGACTTCCATGCCCGGGTCTGGGAGGTGCTGCGCCATTTCCCCGGCCTGGTCATCGGCGACCAGCTCGACAGCCGCAACCGGCTCGACAGCCACCTGGCCCGTGCCGACATGACCGCCTCCGAGCGCGGCTTCGCGCTTCAGGTCGACGATCTGCTCAACAAGATCCATGCGCCGGAATACCGCCAGCTGACGATCGAGGCGCTGATCGCGGTCTCGGACATCGCGCGCGCCAACCCGGATCTGGCCGCCGACGGGCTGCTGGTGATGGACGTGCTGATCGGCATCGCGGTGCGGCTGGGCTGGGAGCAGTCGCTGCCTGCCTGCCCCGAGGTGGACGGCGAGGGCGACGACACGCCGCCGCTCGACTACAACGAGCACAAGGCCGCCGCCTGGCAGGGCTTCTACGCGCTGCCGCCGCACCGGGTGGCCACGCTGGTGATGGATGCGCTGGTCTTCCTGATGACGCCGGAGATGGCCGAGGCCGAGGCGGACCAGGCGCCGGCCTGATCAGTCGCGGCCGAAGCGCAGCGTGCGGCCTTCGGCGGCGCTGCGCATCGCGCAGTCCATCAGCGCCATGACCGCCAGCGCTTCGCGTGGCGGCACCGGGTTGGGCGCCCGGCCGCGCAGCGCGTCGCGGAGGCCGACGTAGTAGGCGCGGTAGTCGCCGGCCGGGCGCGGGCGTTCGCTCAGGGCGCCGGTGGCGTCGGCCTGCAGCGCGGGGCGCGCATCCTCGCCCCAGCCGGGCGCACCGGGCTTCATGCCGGCCTTGAGCTGGTCTTCCTGGATGTCCAGACCGCTGCACAGCCAGCTGCCGCGCGTGCCGTGCGCCTCGAAGCGCGGCGCCTGCCAGGCCGCCAGCCGGGTGACGTGCAGCGTCACGCGCCGCTGCGCGCCGTAGCCCAGCACCACCTGCGCCCAGTCGTCCACGCCCTGACCACCGTCGCGCAGCGAGGCGCTCTGCGCGCACACCGTCTCGGGCGGGCCGAAGAGCTGCAGCACCTGGTCGACCACATGCGGCCCCAGGTCATACCAGAGACCGGCGCCGGGGCCGGGCCGCTCGCGCCAGCGGTCGCGCGGCTCGGGCGAGAAGCGGTCGAAGCGCGAGACCAGCTCGCGCACCTCGCCCAGCGTGCCGCCTTCGATGGCCGCGCGCAGGCCGAGAAAGTCCCCGTCCCAGCGGCGGTTGTGGAAGACCGACAGCAGCGCCCCGCGTGCCTCGGCCAGCGTGACCAGATCCTGTGCCTCGGCCAGCGTCACGGTGAAGGGCTTGTCGATCACCACCGCCTTGCCTGCCAGCAGCGCCGCGCGCGCCAGCGGATGGTGGCTGTCGTTGGGCGTGGCGATCACCACCAGGTCGATGTCGGGCGCGGTCGCGGCCTTCAGGTAGTCCGGCTCGACCGCCAGATCGGCGCGCCAGTCACGCACCTTCTCCGCATCGGACGAGGCCACGCACACCAGCTCCAGCCCCTCGACCGCCTCGATCAGCGGGGCGTGGAAGGTGCGCCCGACATAGCCGAAGCCGATCAGCGCCACGCGGATCGCGGGCAGGGCGGGGCGGGACGGAAAGCTCATGAAACGCGCGCTCCAATGAAAAAAGGTGAGCTCTCGCGGGAGAGCTCACCCAAGAAAGGGTGGCAGCACTCTTTGCCACCCCCTCAGGACCACACAGACCGTGGACCCCGAAAGCAGCCTGCTGGCCGCGGTGCCGGCGCCCCGCGCGGGGGCGCCGCGGCGCCGATCAGAAGGCGTAGTTGACGCGCACGCGGGCGGTGATCTTGGCGTCGCCGTCGGTGCCGGTGCCGGTGGCCTTGCTGTAGGCCAGCGCCGGGGTGATGGTGGCGCCGGTGTTGAACAGCGGCAGGCTGTAGGCGACGTAGACGTTGTTCTCCTTGATGGAGCCGCCGCCGGCGACGTCGTTGCGGTCGTAGATGTAGCCGACGCCCGCGGCGCCGATGACGGCGTTCAGGCCGACGCTCGAGCCCTTCAGGTCAGCGACCTTGCCGGCGTTGTAGCTCAGGTTCAGGGCCGCACCCGCCATCGTGGTGCCGACGGTCACGCCGCCGCCACGGATCTTCTGGCCTTCCGGGGTCTTGCCGCTGTCGATGCCGAACTTCACGGTGAAGCCGTCCATCGAGTACGACACGACCGGGCGGACGGCGGTGTTCTTGTGCGCGGCGATGACGCCCAGCTCGACCGCCAGGCCCGAGCCGGCGTTCAGTGTCAGGGCTGCGTGCGCGGTGCCTTCGCCGTAGGTGGCGTTGTTGCCGTAGCGGCCGCGCAGCATGTTGCGGTAGCCGGCGGCGCCGTCGTTCTCGACCACGGTGTCCTTGCCGACCGGGAAGATGTCGGCGGCTTCGAAGCGGCCCAGCTTCAGGTCACCCGAGGCGTTGCCGAACTGGACCCACATGTCGTCGACGGCGGTGGTGCTGTCCTTCTTGGCCAGGAAGCTGGCGCGACCGGCGACGAAGCCGTCGGTGCCCGCCTTGCCAGCGGCATTCAACTCGACGCGGCCGCCTTGAGCGGCGCCACGACCGGCGTTGCGGTAGTCGGTATCCAGTTCGATGTTGGCATCGAAGCTTGCTGCGGCGAAAGCCGGAGTGGCGAACAGGGCGGCGATGGCCAGGGCGGCTTGCGTCTTGCGGATCATGGGCTGACTCCTCTTTCGTTGCGGTGTTCGTTCGACCTTGGGGTGATGAACAGTAACGACGTTTAACCTGTGATTTACTTTAGGTTAACCCTCGGTTAACGTCTTTTGTTGTTTTGTGGCGACTTGGTCGCTGTGGTGGATTGTCCCGGCTCATTCCCGCGAACGGACCTGGGGCGGATGCCCTGGGAACGCGGGTTACAGGCCTGACTCAGCGCTGATTCTGGAGAGAATTCGAGGTCTCGAGGGGCGTCGAGATCGTTTGCGTCTCACCATCGCCCTGATTTAGGCGCAAACCTAGGGAAGATCCGTGTCGTGATTTCACGACGGTTTCATCGCCGCCTCGGGTTGGCCCCGAGCGTGAACGTGCCGGAAAGGAGCAGGCCCGCCGCCCCGGGATCCGGGGGGGGCGGGCCTGTGTCATGACAGCTGCTGCGCTGTCGTCGGTGCCGTGCCTACTGCAGCGCCGGTCCGGCGGGCATGCGCAGGCCGCCGGTCGCGGTGCCGCGCGGCTCCAGGCTGAAGCGCAGATAGACCGAGCCCATGCCCTGGCTGTACTGCGGTGCGTGCTCGAAGCCGATGCGCGCGCCGACATCGAGCTGGCGGGTGATCTGGTATTCCAGCGCACCGCCGAGGTTCAGCGTCATGCCGCTGTCGCTGCGCGCGGCGTAGCGTGCGGTCGGTGTCTGGCCGGCGGCCACCAGGCTTTCCAGCCAGGACTGCAGCCCGGCCTCGGTCGGGAAGTAGGGTGCGGATTCCTCGCGGTAGGTCTGCAGACCGGCGGCGCCCTGCACGCCCCAGCTCAGGCGGCCGCTGCGGCCGGTCCAGTTCACCGGCACCGTCAGCGCGAGCAGGTGCTGCGGGCTGAAGTAGCCGCCGTGGCCGAGGGTGTAGCCGCTGAGGTTGCGCCGGTAGTGCTGGTAGCCGAGGTTCAGCCCGAGCTCGAGGCGGTCGTCCGGCGTGCTGCGTGCGCGCCAGTAGCCGCCGCCGCCGGCCTCCAGGCGGTTGTTGGAGGCCACGCCGCGGCCGGTGAGCGCCTGCGCGCCGCCGTAGCCGTACAGGCCGACATCGTCCTGCTCCCACGAGAGCTGCGAGCGCAGGCCGGTGGCGCGCACGCCGCCCCAGACCCGGCCGGTGCGTGCGTCGGTGCTGCCGGCGAAGGCCAGCAGGCTGTCGTTCAGCGCGCGGCGCGAGCCTTCGATCATCAGCCGCAGGCCGCCGCTGCCGATCGCGTCTTCCCAGCGCACGCCGCCCACTGCACCGCCGACCGCAAAGCCGACCGGCACCGTGCCGATGTCGGCGCTGATGCTGCGGGTCTCCAGGCCGACCGCCAGCGCGATGCCGGCGTCGCTCTGGTCGCCGGGCGTGGTGACGCCGGTCGGATCCAGCGCCAGCGTGCCGTGGCGGCGCCGGGTGCCGGTCTCGGCGCCGACCTCGCCGGCGCTGAGGAAGACCGGCGTGGCGCGCACCACCACCTGGCCGAGCTCGTCGATCGCGATGCGGCCTTCGGCCGGGGCCTGGAAGGTGTCGAGCCGGCCGAAGCCGCCTTCGCCGTCGCGCGAGCGCAGCGCGCCGCCGCCCTCGATGCGGCTGCCCGGGCCGCGCTCGGCCTGGATCTCGGCCAGCTCGTCGGCCAGCGTGCGGCTGCGGCGCTGCGGCGGCTGGCCGGGCAGGGCGGCCAGCATGCTGGCGCCGGCCGCACGGCTGGCGGCGGCACGGCCGGCGGCCGGCGCGGGCAGCGGCGGCAGCGCGGCGGCCGCGGCGACCGCCACCGGCAGCGCGGTGGTGGCCGGCTCGGTCCGGGGCGAGGGTGCCGAAGAGGGGGCCGGAGAGGGGGCCGGCGAGGGGGCGGCGGCGGTCCGGCCGCTGCGAGAGGCGCTGCGGGCGGAGGCCGGCGCGCTGGCTGCGGCCGCCTCGGGTGTGGCTGCGGTGGCGGTGGCTGCCGTCGCCTCGCGCCAGCGCAGCGTGCGGGCCACCGGAGACTCGGCCGCGCTGCCCGGTGCGGGCAGGCCGGCGGCGGGCGGCGGCAGACGATCCAGATCGCCGGACAGCACCGTGCTGTCGCTGATCGGCGGCAGCGCCGGCAGGGCGGAGGGACTGGGCGGCGACACCGCCGCGGCCAGCGGCGTGGCGCGACGCTGCGCGAACGGGTTGGCCGCCATGCGCGGCTGGCCCCACTGCGCCACCGCCGCCGGCTGCTGCGCGGCCATCGCCAGGCGCAGGTATTCGGACGCCTTGGCGAACTGGCCGCGGGCGCGGTAGTGGCGGGCCTGCTGCGCCAGCACCTCCGGTCGGTCGGGCGCGAGGCGGCGGGCCTGCTCGAGCGCCTGCGCCGCGGTGTCGCGGTCCTTGCGGGCATCGGCGGCGGCGGCCAGGCCCAGCCAGGCGTCGACCTCCTCCGGGCGCTCGCGCAGCACCGACTCATAGAGCGCGATCGCCGCATCGGGCTCGCCGGCGCCCAGATGCATGCGCGCCAGCGCCATCTGCAGCCGCGGCTCGCCCGGGCGCTCCTGCATCAGCGGCGCGATCGCTTCCCAGGCCGAGGCCAGATCGCCGGCCTCGCGCAGCAGGTCGGCCTGGCGCACCGAGTAGCCCAGGCGCAGCTCGTCGAGATCGCGGCGCTGCGCCGGGCCGAGCTGCTGCAGCCGCGCCATCGAGATCAGCTGGCCCAGCACCCGCGACAGCTCGGCATCCTGGCGGGTCTGCAGCAGCAGCGCGGCATGGCGCAGCAGCAGCGCCGGGCCGGCCTGCGGCTGCGCGGCCAGCGTGGCGCGGATCAGCTGCGCCGCACGCGCCTCGTGGCCGAGATCGAGATAGGCGCCCGCCACCGCGCTGATCAGGTCCGGATCCTGGCCGGCGGCGCCTTCGGCCTCGGCCAGCAGCGCGGCCGCGGCCGAGGGCTGGCCGGCGCGGTACAGCGCCACCGCCTCGGCGGCCTGCGCCTGCACCGCCATGCGGCGATGCAGCTGCGCCATCGCCGCCGAGCGCTGCGCACGCGGGATCTGCTCGAGCGAGGCCAGCGCGCCGGCGTGATCCTTCAGCTCGGCCTGCAGCAGTGCACGGGCCTGCAGCGCATCGAGCCGCTCGGTGCCGGCGGCGGGCAGCGCCATCGCGTCGAGCTGCGCGCGGGCCTCGTCCAGCCGGTTCTGGCGCACCAGCAGCTGGCCCAGCGCCAGACGTGCCCAGGCCGACTGCGGCGCCAGCGCCACCGCCTGCTCCAGCAGCGCCTGCGCGCCGACGCTGTCGCCGCGCTGCTGCGCCTGCTCGGCCTGCAGCCGCAGCTGGTTGGCGCGCAGCGTGCCGGCGCCTCCCAGGCGGGCGAGCTGGCTGTCGTCGAGTTCGCGGATCATCGCCTGGGCCTGGTCGACCCGGCCGCTGGCGCCCAGCACGCTGATCAGCCCGGCGAGCGCGCGCACCGGGCGCGGCGTGGCCTGCAGCGCGGCGCGGTAGGCGCTCTCGGCCTGCGGCAGACGGCCCTGGGCCGTGAGCAGGTCGCCCAGCAGGATCTGGGCCTCGGGCTCCTTCGGATCGGATTCGACCGCCGCCCGCGCCAGGCGCAGCGCACGGTCGGTGTCGCCGGCCTGGCGGGCGGCGTTGGCCTCGCCCAGCGCCTGCCAGTGGCGGGCGGTGCGCTCCATCGTCTTCCAGCGGCTGCCCGCCGGCTGCGCGGTGGCCCGGCCCAGCAGCTCGACCGCCTCGTCGAAGCGTTCCTGGCGCAGCCGCGTCAGCCCCAGGCCGCCGAGCGCGTCGACCTCGCGCGGACGCTGGCGCAGCAGGGTCTCGAACTGGCTGGCGGCCGCGTCGAGCTCGCCGGCATCCAGCGCGGCATAGGCGGCCTTCATCGCCAGATCGCGCGCAGAGGGTGCGGCGGGCACGGCGCTGGCGCTGCCGGTGCCGGCTGGCGCCTTCTCCCGCGCCTGCAGCAGCGCGCTCAGGCGCGGGTCCGGGCCGACGCTGCTGATGTACTGGCGCAGCTGGGCCGGATCGGCCGCGCTGCCCGACCACAGCAGCGCCTGCAGCCAGGCGGTGCGTGCGTCCTGGCGCACGCTGTTGGGCACGTCGGTGCGCGCCGCCAGCGCGCTGAGGCGGCGGATCGCCTCGTTGCGGGTGGGCATGCGGTAGCTCAGGTGCCGGGCATAGGCCAGCTGGACCTGCCCCTGGCTGGGCTGGGCCTGGGCCAGCCGCTCCAGGCCGACGCGCGCCTCGTCCCAGCCCTCGTTGGTGCCGCCCAGCGTCTGGTAGTACTCGAGCGCCAGTTCGTCATTGGCCGGCTTCGCCCCGAGCGCCTCGCGGTAGGAGCGGGAGGCCGCGTCCGCCTGGCCTGCCTGGGCCTGCTGGCGTGCGGTGGCCAGCAGCGCCTGGCTCGTGGTGCGGGTGCGCACCTGGCGGCTCAGCCGCTCCAGCGCCGGATGATCGGGCCGGACCTTGCGCAGCCGGTCGACATAGGACTGGGCTTCCTCGAAGCGGCTCTCGTCGATGTTCAGCACCGCCATGCCCTGCAGCGCGTCGGGATGGCGCGGATCGACCGCCAGCAGCTTGCCCCAGAGCTGGCGGGCCATGTCGGGGCGGCGGTTGCGTTCCCAGTGGCGGGCCTGCTCGATCAGCGTCTGCGTCGCGGCGGTGGTGGAGGCGCCTTCGGTCGACGGGCTGGCCGCGGCGGCGCTGCCGCTGGCGCTGCCCTGCGCGTGCGCGGCGCCGCCGAGCAGCAGCAGGCAGCCCAGCGCGACGAGATGCACGGGAAAGGCCGCGCCGGGGCGCAGGCCGTTCAGGCGGAGGTCGGAAGAGGTCGGCATGTCGGATCCAGAGGAGCGGTCGGATAGCGGACCGGTGCGCGGCGGATCAGCAGACCGTCGGCACCGGACTGCCAGCGGCCCTGCAGCGCGCCGATGGCGAACAGCATCAGCACCAGGTCGTAATAGCGCAGCGGCTGGCTCATCGCGGCCTGCAGCCGCGTGAGCCGGCGCGCCAGCGCCGCGCGGTCGCCCAGCGCGGCCAGATAGGGCAGGGCGACCGCATCGAAGCCGGGCGGTCCGGCCTCGATCAGCGTCGCGCGGGTGGTCGAGAGCTTGCCCGGCGGCGGACCGTCGCCCTGCAGCCAGGGCTGCAGGCCGCTGAGCGCGCGCAGCAGCGTGGCGCGCACCGGGTCGCCCGGCGGCAGCACCGCCGCCCACAGGTAGCAGCGGATGGCGTCATAGCCGCCGATGTCGCCCTTCTCCGCGTCATGCGTCAGCCAGCGGCCGCTGACGCCGCCGGGCAGCGACATGCGCGAGCGCTCGAGCTGCCAGGTGACCCAGTCCGGCGCCAGTCCGTTCAGGCTGACCGCCTGGATCATCTTCACGCCCTGCTGCGCCAGCTCTGCCCACGGGCCCTGCGGGTCATGGGTGGCCAGCGCGCGCAGCTGGTGCACCGCGCTGTAGCTCGGGTTGAAGCGCCACTGCTGGCGGTCCGCGGAGACGAAGCCCTGCGGGCCGGGCAGCAGCATCAGGCCCAGGCCGGGCACATCGACCACTTCCTCGCGCTGCACCCGCCTCAGGATGGCGCGGGCGGTGTCGGCATGGGCGGGCTGCTTCCAGAGCCGAGCGGCCTCGAACAGCGCCTGCGCCAGCCACAGGTCGGCATCCGAGGCGGCGTTGGCGTCGAGCACGCCCCAGCGGCCGTCGCGCAGGCCCCATTGCCAGGCCGGCAGCCGGGCCGAGAAGTCGCCGCCGGCCAGGTTGTGCCGTGTCCAGTCCAGCACCTTGTCGAAGCGCGCCCGGTCATCGGCGACCAGCGCGAAGAACAGGGTGTAGGTCTGGCTCTCCGAGGTGCTGACCCGCTCGGGCGTGTCATGGTCGACCACCCGGCCGTCGGGCTGCACGCACTGGGCGACGAAGCGGCGCCAGAGATGATCGAAGTCCAGGCAGGTGCCGGGCGGCGAGGCGGGCGCGGACGGCGGATCGGCCACCGGCGTCAGCGCGGCCGTGGCGGTCGCGGGCGAGCGTGCGGCAGAAGGTGCGGCGCCGGCCCCGCTCTCGATGCAGCCGGCCAGCGCGCCCAGCCCCAGGCCGAGGCTGCCCAGGCCGGCACCGAGCAGCTGTCGGCGTGCCGCATCGACCGCGGGCGGCTGTGCAGGGGCGGCCGGCTCAGAGCGGCGAGCCCGCTCGGCGTCGTATCGCATGGCGTTGCAGCAGCACGAAGGTGATCAGGGACAGGGCCAGGATGGCGCCGAACAGCACCAGCCACAGCAGCACCGGCTTGTTGGAGAGTGCCCAGCGCAGCCGGGTCAGCCAGGGCAGCGCGCCCGAGCCGTAGGTCGGATCGGCATACCAGGGCCTCACGCCCTCGGGCG